>Ga0272446_1000232_pt1 | contig 88070 bp, 82 predicted proteins | sample YNPCB0061_FD_194587 | JGI IMG/M metagenome (GOLD analysis project Ga0272446, IMG submission 194587) | Hot spring microbial mat communities from Yellowstone National Park, WY, United States - YNP-CB-006-1 | ecosystem: Environmental > Aquatic > Thermal springs > Hot (42-90C) > Sediment | place...
TCATTAAAAAGATGGTTGATGCGAAGCTCAAAGGTTTTTAGGGGGAATAATTTTTTAACCATTATATATAAACGAATGCATTGCACTTGATAATATAAGAGATATTATGATGATGAATTTTTTTTGGGCTCCAGGATATATGCCGTTTTCCCCACCCAAGCGGACTTCTCCAAGGTGGTATGGATCAGGGAGAGCCGCCTGAGCCGCATCGTGAGGGGCAGGGTCACCCCATCGCCGGAGAAGGTGTGGCGCCTTTGCGAAGTTTTACGGCTGGCGCCGGAAGAGCTTTTCCCCAATGAGTATTGACCTCAAAGCCGAAGTCCTCTCCCGCTTGGATTTCCGGGCCTTGTTCGCCAAGGAGTTAGGCCCCCTGAAATACGGGCGCGGCGACCAAGCCAAGGCGAAGTGTCCATTTCATAACGACATCGCACCCTCGCTGTCGCTGAATTTACAGAGCGGCCTCTGGAATTGCTTCGGCTGTCAGGCTGGAGGTGATGTCTTCAACTTCATCCAGAAAAAATACAAGACGGATTTTCGGGGGGCCCTTGGCCTCCTGGCCAAGGCCTCACTGACGTGGACCCTTTCGACTTCGAGGAACGGGAAGAGGTCATCAGCGGGTTTCGGCGATACGCCCCTCTCTACGTCAACTATGTCATCTGTGGCTTCTGGACTGGCTGGCGCCCCAATGAGGCCTGCGCCCTGAAATGGTCTCGGGTTGATTTCCGGCGGAGAAAAATTCTTATCCGGGAAGGACGGGTTTTAGGGCAGACCGGCATTCCCAAGAGCGCCGGGAGTCTGCGGGACATCGACATGCTGCCCCCGGCCAAGGAGGCCCTGACGACCCAGAAAAGCCTGAGCTGGCTCCTGGGCGACCTGGTCTTTGTGGACGGGAAACAGCAGCCGGTGAACTACGAACTCTTTCGCATGAAGGTCTGGGAGTCGGTGCTGAAGCGTCTGGGAATCCGCTACCGGCCGCCTTACCAGATGCGGCACACCTTTGCCACGCTGGCGATTTCGGCCGGGGAAAACATCAACTGGGTGGCCCGGATGTTGGGGCACAAGAGCCCGGTGGTGACCCTGGAGAAATACAACCGGTTTGTGCCGAATCTGACCCGGGAGGACGGGAGGGCCTTGCTTCAGGCCGCAGAAAAGGCGAAACGTTCGGGCCTCCCCGAAATTTTTATGGAGGAATTTCAATAAGTTAAGTGGCGGTCTGGTAGTCCCAACGGGAATCGAACCCGTGTCTCTGCCGTGAGAGGGCAGTATCCTAGGCCGCTAGACGATGGGACCGTAGATTGAAAATGTATCTGAGACGCCGGCCTCTGTCAATGGGGTAATTGGGGGCAGGGCCATTTCGCTTTCCTCGGACGCCTGCCGCAGCGGGCTTTTGATGGTGATTCGGCGTCAACGGGGGAGTCGTTGGGTTGTGGGGCTGGGCCTCCGTGCCCGCCTCCGGCCGCAAAATTAAGATGAACCATTTTCATAAAACTGTTTGAAGCTGGAGCGCTATTCAGGCTGTTGAAAAACAATTAAAATGGGGGACTCTTGCCGACGGCAACCGCAGGCTTCATCCTGCATTGGTACAGGGTGGCAAGCCTGTGCCCACCGGGACTTTGTTTGACCATAGTTCTCCTGTAAATGCCGGTTTCTTGGCGTGACTGGCTGATATGATTACATCGGTATCCGAAGCCAGGAAAAAGCGGTGTCGATAAGTAGCAGTATAACTCAATAATTTCCTTACTATTAATGATAATTATCTGTCATTAATGCGGTTACCTGGTGGCGGCGCCGCATGTTTGCCGGAGGCAAGACCAAAGGTCCTTACCGGTATATCCAGATCGTGGAGAAGCATCGGGAGGGCAAACGCACCTTGCAGCGGGTCCTGAAGGTGGAAAAAGAGGCGGTGAGTATTGATCAGGTCGCGGTCTGGGCCGAGGCCCGCTTTGACGGCAAATACGTCCTGCGCACCAACACCGGCTTGCCCGCGGCCGAAGTGGCAATGCAGTACAAGCGGCTGCTGGTGGTGGAGCAGTTTTTCCCGGCCGCCAAGCCGCTCATCAACACCCGGCCCCTCTTTCACCACGGGGATGCCAGCATCCGGGGACACGTCTTCTGCTCGTTTCTGGCCCTGGTGCTGCCGGGCGGACTGCAGCGCCGCCTGGCATAACGGGGGGTAGAGGCGGAATGGGCGACATCCGCCGGGATCTCCTGGCCCTGGTGGAAGTTGAGGTCCGGGACGGTGAGCATTGGTATCTCCTGCGCACCGCCCTCCAGGAAGTGGCCGGCAAAGTCTGCCAGGCTGCCGGGGTCAGCATCCCGCCGCCCCTGCGACCTTGGGAAAATGTGGTGCCGACAGAGAATCGCGCCCTCACAACTTGCTGATTTTACGTTATTATACGTTTCTGACTGGAGAATTTGAGTTTAAGGTTTCCGACAACCCGGCGCCCGGATCCCGATGTTGCCGGGGAACCCGGGCCGCCAAGCCGGTCAGATCCTCCGGTCTGTTGACGTTCTCGAAGCTGGCCCCCTCCGGATCATAGGCCCTCCAGCTATCCGGTGGCCAAACTGAGGGGCGAATACCCTCCAGAAAGCCCATGAAGTTCCTTTTTTCTTTCAGGAAATCTTGAACACGGTTGAAGAGGCGCACAGCGTACAGACCCGGAAAGGGCTCCAGGCCTCGCTCGGTGCGGCAGACCAAAGCCGGCCGGGTGAGGCTGCCGGCGGCCCCGGCCAGGGCCGTGGCAAGAGCCGGCGTGAGCAGCGGGGTATCTGCGGAGGCGAGCAGCACCCAGGGGGTGCGGGCATAAAACAAAGCCGCGGCCAGGCCTCCCACCGGACCCTGAAACGGCACCAGGTCGGTGACCAGGGGCAGGCCCAGGGACAGGTGCTGCAGGGGATGATTGGTGACCAGCCAGAGGTCTGCCACTGCCGGTCCCAGGGCCGCGGCGACCCAGCGGGCCAGGGGCTTGCCGCCGAGCTGAAGGGTCGCTTTGTCCTGCCCAAACCGGCGGCTTGACCCCCCGGCCAGGATGGCCCCGGTGACCTGGGGACAGGGGGGAGCGGTATCAATTCCTGCCGAGATAGTCATAAAGCCAGGCGGCCAGCTCGTCCACCTGATGATGCGCAAAGACCGGCAGGGGGGAGTTCACCGGCCGGTCGCTCACCAGGGCGATAAGGTTCGGATAGTCAGGGGCTTCCCGCTCCTCCGGCCCCAACACCGCCACTTTCGGGAGAGGACCGGTTTTATAGCCCTCCACCACGATGAGATCGGCCTGTCCGGCCAGCATGGCCAACGCCTGCTGCAGCGGCGGTTCTCCCGGAAAACTGCGGGTAACCTGGACCAGCCCCGGGGCGGCCACGGCCACGGCGTTGGCTCCGGCCTGGCGGTAGCGCCAGGTGTCCTTGCCCTCGTCCATGCGGTCCAGGTCCGGATGGTGGCTGTGCTTGAGCACCGCCACCTGAAGTCCCCGGGCACTGAGATGGGGCAGGAGACCGCAGATGAGCCCAGTCTTGCCGGAATTGGCGAAGCCCACCACGCCAAGGGCTCGAGGGGAAGCGCACGAAGGATTGGACTGCAAGGCGCTGCTTTCAGGGGTCGAAGTCATTCCACGGCGGGGGGGTTTTTTCCAGGATCTTTTCCCGCTTGACGTCCCGGTTGAGGTAAACGGCGCAGCGCTCACAGGGACCGTTGCACAAGGTGGATTTATACTCCCGCACCTCATAACATGGCCGCCAGGGCAGCTGGAAGGCCGGGCACTCATCCTTGTCCTGGCAATCAAAGATGTTCCAGCAGGGGGCCAGCACCATGAGGTTGCGCAGGCAGGCCAGGGTGAAACCCCGCTCGTGGATGAGATGGTTGATTTGCTGAATCTGCTTGATGTCGAAGGCTGAATATAGGCGGTTGTTGGTGTTCTTTTCCCGGACGGGCTTGATAAATCCCTCTTTTTCATACTCCCGGATACGTTTCTGGGAGAGGTTCACCAGACGGGAAACGTCATTGATCAGGTAGAGATCTCCCAAGCGGACCTGTTTGTTTTTTCCTCGGGGCATCATCCAGTCTACAAGAAAAAATTTCTAGACAGAAGATAAAGGAAATAACCGAAAAATTCAAGTAAAAAGACAACCTGGCCAAACATGCCGGGTTTTTTCCGTTGCCCGGACCTGGGCCTGTCCCGCCGGGTTGGCGAACCCCTTCAGGCCATCAGTTCGGGCATGGGCGTCCCTTGGTTATCCACCCGACTGCCTCATCACCCTGGCCGCGGTGGCATCTTCGGGAAGAGGACTTATATTGTAAACGAGGCACGCTGATGTCGGGTTTCTTGAGGGCCTCCGGCACAATGAGGCCACAGGTTTCAGCCGGTGCCGGCACCGGTTGGATGGCTTATACTACCGGTGATTCATTGAGAAACCGACCTGAATTTTAAACCGTTCCTGAATGGTGCTGGAGGCTTTTGAGTATCCGAGTCCTTGCCGCAGGCAGGGCTTGACAGACAGAGCACGAAAGGAGAAGCAGCATGCTGCCGCAGGATGTGCATATCAAGGGCCGGAATGTGGAGATCCTGCCGGAATGGGAGGAGAAAATCCAGGAGGAACTGGCAAAGCTGCAAAAACACAGTGTGGAGCCCATCCTGCATGCCCGGGTGGAGATTATCGGCACGGCCCACCACCATCTTGGCGCCTTCGAAATCCACCTGGTGGCGAACCTCCCCGGGCACACCCTCACCGTGGCCAGGCAGGGGGAATTTGTTCTGCCCCTCATTATTGAGGCCTTTAATGCCCTGGACAAGCAGATCAGGGAATTCTCCCGCCAGAAGCAGCAACAGGTGAAGGCCCATGAGGAATTTATTCACCGGGGGCGCATCATTCGCCTGTTCCCGGAGGAAGAGTACGGCTTCATCGCGGCCCCGGACGGCACCGATGTCTTCTTCCATGCCAATGCCCTCAAACGGGGGCTTTTTGAGCACCTGGCGGAGGGGATGACCGTGGAATTCGGCCAGGAGGAAGGGGATCAGGGCCCCCAGGCCACCTGGGTGCAGGTGGTGGAGAGTTGAGCATGGCAGCCGGGTGCCGGGAAGGGCCGATGGCTTGTCCGGCAATAACCGGGCTGTGCTAACAGGAACAGAAACCACGCTGAGGAATCAAGAAAGCCTCGGACAACATTGGTTTTTCTGGTATCCTGAGCAACGTGAAGAAGCTCAACTTATTGATAACACGAGAGTATTCACTGCGCTCAGCAGGCCAGGGGTGGCAGCAAGTAAGGTTGCCAGGGTCTTAAGCTTCAGACTTTGTGCCGATCTCCTGCCATCTTGCCTGCACCATATTCAGGAGTTGCCGGCGTTCCGGCCCCCTCCAGCAGGTCTTTACCAGGCCCTGCAGCCACTCATGGACCTCCTTCTGTTCAGCCGACGTCAGTTCAGCCAGTCCGGTGTCCCGCGTATGGGGGTGGGACAGCCTCCTGAGGAGGGCGACTTTCTCCTGATCCTCCAACCCCTTGACTTTGAGGACGGACTTCAGGAGAGTGAGGATCACCTCGGCGGGCAGGGTTCCATTTTGGCCCATGGCCAGGTTGATCATCTCCTGAACCCCCACCTGGCAGCGCCGGAACACGTGCAGGTTGAGGGAGCGCCGGCTGTAAAGGCGCATGGCCTCCTCACCCACCACGGTGACCACCTTGGCCAGAAAGACCCGGGCCAGAAATTCCCGGCTGCTCCGGTAGGCCGCCTGTCTCCCCCAGTAAAAGGGGTTGGCGATATTGATGGCAGCCCAGGTCCAGCGGGCCGCCCGGTAGAGGTGGTAGCGCTTCAGGAACTGGTGCACCGGGTTGTCCACGACTTTCTGGTAGGTCTCATGGATGAGCATGACCGTGGCCAGCTCCATGTCCCTTAAAGGGCGGAAAGGCGCGGTCTCCAGCCAGGCGGTGAGGCGCACCCCAACCCGCCGGTACAGGGCCACCAGGTCGGCCAGGGAGGCCTTCAGTTCCGGCCGTTCTTCCTCGGGGTAGTAAATCCGGGCGATTTCGGTCACCAGGGTCTGGGCCAGGTCGTTGATTTCCCGAAAGCTGAACCTGGTGTCCGGCCAGAGTCTGAGCAGGTAGCGGCGGCGGTACTCACGCAGGAGCCGCAAAGCTTCCTGATCCTGGGGATGGAGGTCCGGCAGGCGGCAATGGGGGGCGTCAAACCTGACTTCCCGATTAAGAGCGGCGCTGCACTGTTTCAGGGTCCAGCGGCGCACCAGCACCAGAGAAATCCCCCAGAGGATGGCCAGACCCCCCGGTACCCAGATCCACCAAAACCGCGGCAGGAATTGTAAGATCGACGTTTCCATGTAACTTTTATCTTGGTCGGCTGGGCGGTACGCCAGCAATCACCAGGCGGGCATCATCCGGCTCCCCAGCTTTCGCTGGGGACCGAGCCGCTCAATTCCCCGCGGTACAGATTTTCCAGCCTGTGCAAGCGCAGGCTTCAGCCTGCGGTTACCTTTTGCAAGAGGCTGATATTTGTTACGGATTACTTCCGGTTTCCCTTTCCCCTCTCCCAAAGCCCCTGGGCAAGAAATGCACACAGGGACGTCCGGTGGCCGGGTGGGGCTCCACCAGGACCGGGGTTTCATAGACCGCCTCCAGCACCTCCGGCCGGCAGGCGGTGAAGGTGTCTTCATCCCGGTAGATGCCCCGGTCTTTTAAAAAGATCAGGCGCCGGCAGTATTGGGTCGCCAGGTTGATATCGTGCATCACCGCCAGGACGGTAAGGCCATGGGTGCGATTCAGGTCGGTAAGGAGGTCGAAAACCTCGAGCTTGCGGCGCATGTCCAGGGAGGCGGTGGCTTCATCCAAAAAGAGAATGGGCGCGTTCTGGGCCAGGGCCCGGGCCAGCACTACCAGTTGGCGTTCCCCGCCCGAGACCTGGGTGATAAGGCGGCTGGCCAGAGCCGTGGTGTTGGTTGCTGCCATGGCCTGGTGCACCGCGTCCAGGTCCGCCGGGGATTCCCCCTGAAAGCGGCGGCGGTGGGGGTAGCGCCCCATAAGGACCACCTCATAACAGGTAAAGGGAAAACTGATCCAGGTGAACTGCGGCACCACCGCCACCTGGCGGGCCAGACGCCGGGGCGGCATCGCCGCCAGGAGGGCGCCGTTATAGCGGATGGCGCCTGCTTGCAAAGGCACCAGGCCCGTCAGGGCGTTTACCAGGGTGCTCTTGCCGGAGCCGTTGGGGCCGAGCAGTCCGACAAACTCCCCTGCCGCCACCTGAAGGTTCAGGTTTGCAAGGATAATCTGCTTTCCGTAAGCAACGGTCAGGCCTTCGGCCCGGATCACATATCCCCCCGACCACCCTCCTGTGCAGGCGCAGGCTGAAGCCCGCGGCTACATGTTGCAAGAGGCCCGAACTTTTTGAAAGGGTTTACCTGCAGCACAAACTCGAAACTTATCAAAGCAGGGTGTGCCCCCTGGCCACCTTGAGGAGATAGCAGAAAAAGGGGCCTCCCAGCAGGGCGGTAATGATCCCCACCGGCAGCTCCTGGCCGTAGGGGAGAATGATCCGGGCCAGGGTGTCCGCGGCGATGAGAAGAATGGCACCGGCCAGGGCAGAGGTAACCAGGACCCGGCGGTGGTCCGGGCCGACCATAAGACGCGCCAGGTGCGGGACGATGAGGCCCACAAAGCCGATGATGCCGGAGACCGCCACCACGCCGGCGGTAATGAGGGAGGCGGCCACAAGCAGGATGAGACGGACCCGGTTCACCGCCAGGCCCAGCTGCCGGGCGGGAGCGTCCCCGAGGGTAAGTATATTCAGCTCCCGGGCAAAGAGAAACAGGATCAGGCCGCCTACTCCAACATAAGGCAGGGCAAAGAGCACGTGTCCCCAGTTCCGGGCCGAAAGGCTCCCCATGATCCAGAAGACGATGGAGGAGAGGCTGTCGGCATACAAAAATTTCACCAGGCTGATCAAAGACGACAGAAAAGCGCTGACAACGACTCCGGCCAAAATCAGGGTGCCGTGCTGGAAGCCCCCGGCCATGGAGCCCAGGGCCAGGACCAGAACAAGGGCTGCGGCCGCGCCCGCCAGAGCCATCAAGGGTACCAGGCCCAGGGACCAGAGGAGGGCGCCGCTGAAACCGAGACTCAGCGCCAAAGAAGCCCCGAACGCGGCCCCGGCGGCCACCCCGAGGGTGAAGGGTTCGGCCAGCGGGTTGAGGAGGATGCCCTGAAAGGCGGTGCCCGCCAGGCTCAGTCCCATTCCGACCAGGGCGGCCAGCACGATGCGGGGCAGGCGGATTTGCAGGATGACGGCCAGGGCCGTGGCTTCGGCCGGGTTCAGACTTTCCCCCAGGACCCCGCGCTTGACCAGACTGAAGATATGGCCGTAAGTCAGCTTGTACGGCCCTGCCCCGGCGGCCAGGATGGCCAGCCCCGCCAGCACTATGATGAGCACCACCAGCAGCAGGGGATAGTCCCAGTCCGCCAGCAGCCAGGGGCGCACCCCTGCGCCGGCGGGGGCGGAATCTTTCTCGGGAGTGTCAATCATCCTGATGAGTATCCATGATATCGGCAGGCTTGAAAGAAACGGAAACCGATGCCGCCGTCAGGCCCTGATGACGGACAGGGAACGGCCCTTGCCCATGCCCAGACGGTTGGCGGCATTCCCCTGGGCACAGGCGATTTCCAGGTAGCCGTGGCTTCCCACCAGGGCCAGAAACTCCCCGGCCGCAACGTCCCCGTAGGTGCGGGCCAGTCCCTTCAAGGTCAGGCTCCCGAGAATGATGATGTGGGGCTTCTCCCCCAGCCAGGCGACAAGCTCCCTCCCCCTGATGTTGCTCACCAGGTTGCCGAAGCCGTCGGCATACACGATCTCGCCCCGGACGGCTTCCGGGGTAAAGGAAGCCTGGGGCCAGGGCAGGGCGACGGGGTCGGTGACGACAGGCCCCAGGGCTTCCAGGGGAGTGCCTAGGGAGAGGTGCGCCGCCACGGGGGCGAATATATCCCGGCCCTGAAAGGTGCTGGACACGGATTGGCGGAAATAATCGGGATTCTCCAGGGAAACCAGTTCCAAATCAGGAGCCTCCTGAAAAACCAGGTGAAAGAGACCGTTGTCCGGCCCCACCCAAAATCTGTCCCGGGCCCGACCGGCCAATGCCCGGCGGCAGGTCCCCACCCCCGGGTCCACCACCGCCAGGTGAATGGTGCCGGGAGGGAAAAAAGGGGCAGCCTCCTCTAAAAGAAAGGCCCCGGCGACAATATCCTGGGGCGGCACTTTATGCGTCAGATCCACCAGGACGGCATCAGGGTTTAAGGTCAGGATGACTCCCTTCATGGCCCCCACATACGGGTCCTGGTTGCCGAAGTCGGTGAGCAGGGTGATGATATGGCGCGTTGTCATGTGTATGAACTATAATCGATTATGCCCTTTGGTCTGCAAAGAGAACAATGCTTTTTTGCCGGGGGGGGAGTGCCACGGAGCACTCCCCCTCAGCCAACCCTTTCGTGGGCCGGAAAGTCGGGGTGTGGGGCCCGACTCCCTTAGCCCCCTCACCCGCTGATCTGTTCGAGGTATCAGGCCGTCTTGGCAGCCAAAAGAGTTTGGACCTCCTCCCGGATACGTTCCACCGGCAGTGCGCCGGCAAAGCGGCCCCGGCCGTTGACGTAGACCAGGGGCGAGGGATAGGTGAGGGAACACAAAAGCTTGGTCTGGGGGAGCGCCGCCCACCGGGGGTCCGCCAAGACATTCATATACTCCACCCGCACCTTGCCCGGAAATTCCTTTTCCAGGGTCAGGCCCAAGGCCCGGGTCTGCATTTCCATGCTGATGTTCGCAAAGGCGTCGCCGTGGGCGTGCCTGTGCCCATGGACCTGAGCGGCATCAGGGCCGTGATGATCACAGCCGCAGTCGCAGCCTTTCTGCCGAGCCGCGGGCGCGTCATAAACCACAATTTCGATTACCTCAGGGGACATATACCCTCCTTCTTACAGCGGGCAAGGGGGAGAAGGTTTGCATGGTTGGTTCACTTTACGCGGGGGAAACGGGTAAGGGTCCAGCGGGCTCTTACCCCCTCCCCCGCCCCTCTCCCCCAATTCCTTCTTGGGTGGGGCAGGGAACCGTTGCTCCCTGGCCCTCCCCCCACGTGAACGGCTTAATTATCCTTAATTTTTTTTGCGGAGCACAGGGCATTACATTATTGGATATTATGTTGATATCTTCGCGCCGGAACATCAGTAACCCAATAATTTTCGGTGAAAAAGTCAGAATATCGAGGTTTCTTCCGGCCATTTGGCGTATAATGGAAGCCTCTGTGCTCTGGTAAACGGCCTGAAAAGGCGAAGGATGCTCTTTTGGGCGGTTACCATAATACCGGGTGGCGCTGGCTGAACAGCCTGCCGATATACCGGCAAGAGGTTTTTCTCCTAAAGGAGTCCCGCCATGGAGCTTAGCATTCTCCAGGCCATTGAGCTGGCCATTTCCCATGAGATGGAAGCCCGGCGCAGTTATCTGTCGTTGGCGGATGAAACCGACGATCCCGAGCTGCGGCGTCTTCTGGAGGAAATCGCCCAGGAGGAGGCCGGCCACGAGGCCACTCTGAGGAGCCGCTTGCGCCTTTATGAACAAAGGGTCTTTTTACGGGATACCTTGAGCCGCTATGTCAGTCCAACCATGGCCGAGGAGATCCTGAAAAATCCGGAATCCCTGCAGTTGGGCGGTCAACGGCGTCACCTGACGGTGCTCTTCGCCGATATCAAGTCCTTCACCTCCCTTTCCGAGAAGATGGACCCGGCCGCCGTGGTGGAGATGCTCAATTACTATTTCACCCGGATGGTGGACCTGGTCTTTGCACACCAGGGCACCCTGGACAAGTTTCTGGGGGACGGCCTGATGGCCTTTTTCGGGGCGCCCCTCCCCGTGCCCCGGGCCGCCAGCCAGGCGGTGGCCTGTGCCATCGCCATGCAGCAACGCCTGCGGGCCATGCAGGACAAGGGAACTACACCCATCCAGGGCATGCGGATAGGCGTCAACACCGGGGAGGCCATCATCGGCAACATCGGTTCCGAAAAGCGCATGGACTTTACCATTATCGGAGATGTGGTGAACGTGGCGGCGCGTCTGTTGGAAGTGGCCCGGGAGCAGGAAGCTCCCATCATCATCGGGGAGGCCACCTACCGGGAGGTGGCAGGCAATTTTCCCCTGAAACCAGGGCCCTCCGTGATTCTCCGGGGCCGCCAGGAAGCCACGGTCAGTTATCTGGTGGAAGTTCCTCTTACCCCCTTGACCTCCGCATCTTTTTCGGATAAAAATTTGTGAAATTTTTCTATTGACATTGCGGTGGTTCTAGCATAATTTTTAACCTTGGCAGTATGTGAAAAAATTCACTTATTTTTTCACTACTTAGAACCAACAGCAAAACTTAAAGCCCTCCAGGAGGAAGGTATATGGCTCTGGTAAATCCCCATGGCAAAGAGAAAAAACTCAAACCCTTGCTGCTTTCCCCGGCGGAGGTCGCCGAAGAAAAGAAGCGGGCCAAAGAATTAACCGCGGTCACCCTGACCTCCCGGGAAGTCGGCGACCTCATCATGTTGGGCATCGGCGGCTTCACCCCCCTGGAAGGCTTCATGGGCCACGACGATTGGAAAGGCTCCTGCAGCGACCAGATGACGCTGACGGATGGCACCTTCTGGCCCATCCCGGTCACTTTGTCCGTCAACCAAGGCAAGGCCGACTCCATCAAGATCGGCCAGGAAATCCTTCTGGTGGACAAAGAAACCGAAGAGATGATGGGGACCATGAAGGTCACCGAGAAGTACAAGATCGACAAAACCTGGGAGTGCAAACAGGTCTTCAAGACCGACGAAATGGAGCATCCCGGCGTCCGCATGGTCATGGGCCAGGAAGAAGTCAACCTGGGGGGCCCGGTCAAGGTCTGGAGCGAAGGTCCCTTTCCGAAGCAGTATCCCGGCCTTTACATGCGGCCCCATGAAACCCGGCGCATGTTCGAGGAGAAGGGCTGGAGCACCGTGGCCGCCCTGCAGCTCCGGAACCCCATGCACCGCTCCCATGAATACCTGGCCAAGATCGCCATTGAGGTCTGCGACGGTCTCCTCATCCACCAGCTCCTTGGCAAACTGAAACCCGGCGACATTCCCGCGGAAGTGCGCACCGAAGCCATCAATGTCCTGTGTGAGCACTATTTCGTGAAGGACACCGTCATCCAGTCCGGCTATCCCCTGGACATGCGCTATGCCGGCCCCCGGGAAGCCCTGCTGCACGCGGTCTTCCGCCAGAACTTCGGCTGCTCCCACCTCATCGTCGGCCGTGACCACGCCGGCGTGGGTGAATATTACGGCCCCTTCGACGCTCAGAAAATCTTCGACCAGATTCCCAAGGACGCCTTGGAGCTGAAACCGCTGAAAATCGACTGGACCTTCTACTGCCATAAATGCCGCGGCATGGCCTCCATGCGGACCTGCCCCCACGGCAAGGAAGACCGCCTGATGCTCTCCGGCACCATGCTCCGGAAGCTGCTCTCCGAAGGCGGCGAAGTGCCGGCGGACTTCAGCCGTCCGGAAGTGTTGGCGGTGCTGCGCAGATACTATGCCAGCCTCACCGAGAAGGTGGAGATTAAAGTTCACGGTTTCGCCACCGGCGACATCGCCGCCAAAAAGAAGTAGGGAATTGCCGCGTTGGTAGCGGTTGCAGATAGGATCACCCGGGAGCGGCGCTGAGTGCCCTCCCGGCAGGTAAGCCAATTACATTTTAGTAACCTTAGTTAGGGAGGTTGTAAACATGCCGAGTTTTGTGATTGTGGAGAAATGTGACGGCTGCAAAGCCCTGGACAAGACCGCTTGCCAGTACATTTGCCCCAACGACCTGATGGTTCTGGATTCCGTGAAGAAGAAGGCCTACAACCAGGAACCGGATCAGTGCTGGGAATGCTACAACTGCGTGAAGATCTGCCCCCAGCAGGCCATCGAAGTCCGCCACTATGCGGATATCATGCCCCTGGGCTCCAGCACCTTCCCGCTGCGTGGTACGGACTCCATCATGTGGACCATTAAGTTCCGGGATCAGAAGACCGTCAAACGGTTCAAGTTCCCCATCCGGACCACCGCTGAGGGTTCCATTGATCCCTTCAAGGGCAAAACCCTGCCCAGCGACTTGGCCGCTCTTAAGAAACCCGGGTTATTCACCGGCCCGGCCCGCACCGAGTAGTTGTTGTATCGCAGCGAAAATTCAAGGAGGACAACGAGATATGGCTCTGGAAAGAGAATTTTGTAAATGGTCTTTTTGTGCGAAACCCGCGGTGGAGACCGTCGAGACCGACCTGCTGTTGGTAGGGGGCGGCATGGCCTGCTGCGGCGCTGCGGTGGAAGCTGCTGCCTGGGCGAAAGCGGCCGGCCTGAAAGTCACCCTGGTTGATAAAGCTGCTCTGGACCGTTCCGGCGCCGTGGCCATGGGTCTGTCCGCCATCAACACCTATATCGGCCACGAAAACAAAGTGGCTGATTACGTGAACATGGTCCGCACCGACCTCATGGGCATCATCCGGGAAGACCTGGTTTACAGCCTGGGCGCCCACGTGGACCAGACCGTGTATGACTTCCAGGAATGGGGCCTGCCCATCTGGCAGAAAGACAAAGAAGGCCACACCGTGGACGGCCAGGTGGCCAGAGACGAGGGCCTGCCGCTGCTGAAAGACGGCGGTCAGTGCGTCCGTTCCGGCCGTTGGCAGTGCATGATCAACGGTGAATCCTATAAGGTGATCGTGGCCGAAGCCGCCAAGAACGCCCTGGGGATGGAAAACATTTACGAGCGCGTCTTCATCGTCAAGCTCCTCACCGACAAGAACAACAGCAACCGCGTGTGCGGCGCGGTTGGCTTCTCCGTCCGGGAACACAAAACCTACGTCTTCAAATGCAAGGCCATGATCGTGGCCTGCGGCGGCGTGGTGAACGTCTTCCGGCCCCGGTCCGTGGGTGAAGGTCAGGGCCGTGCCTGGTACCCGGTGTGGAACGCCGGCTCCACTTACGCCATGCCCGCTGAAATCGGCGCCAAGATGGTGCTCATGGAAAACCGTTTCGTCCCGGCCCGGTTTAAGGATGGTTACGGTCCGGTCGGCGCCTGGTTCCTGTTCTTCAAAGCCCAGGCCACCAATGCATACAACGAAGATTACATGACCAAAAACTGGGAGCAGGTCAAGAAAGAATACCCCGGTTACGCCGACTCCCCCGGCACCTGCCTCCGGAACCATGCCGCCATGATGGAAATGCGGGCTGGCCGCGGCCCCATCCTGATGCACACCGACAAGGCCATGGCCGAACTGGCCAAGGTGCTCTCCAAGAAAGAGCTGAAACACCTCGAGGCGGAAGCCTGGGAAGACTTCCTGGATATGTCCATCTCCGCCGCCTCCCTGTGGGCCTCCTTCAACATGGAGCCCGACAAGGTGCCGTCAGAAATCATCCCCTCCGAGCCGTATCTGCTCGGTTCCCACGCCGGCTGCGCCGGTCTGTGGGTCTCCGGTCCTGAGAAGAACTACATGGGCGCCCCCGACAGTTGGTTCTGGGGCTATGACCGCATGACCACCGTCGAAGGCCTGTTCACCGCGGGTGACGGCGTCGGCGCCTCCGGTCACAAGTTCTCCTCCGGCTCCCATGTTGAGGGCCGCATGGCCGCCAAGGGCGCCATCGCCTTCATCCTGGACCACAAGAACGACAAGCTCGAAGCCGCACAGAACATCGACGATGTCATCGCCGAGATCTACCTGCCCTTCGAGATCTACGAGAAATACAAAGACTACACCACCGCGGTGGAGATCAACCCCAACTACCTCCTGCCCAAGCAGGTTCAAACCCGCCTGCAGAAGCTGATGGACGAGTATGTGGCCGGTGTCACCCCCATGTACCAGACCAACAAAGTCATGCTGGAAGAAGGCCTGAAGCGCCTCACCCTGCTGAAGGAAGACGCCCAGCGGCTGGCCGCCCGTGACCTGCACGAGCTGATGCGGGCCTGGGAACAGTATCACCGCATCCTGGCCGGTGAGGCCCACCTGCGCCACATTCTGTTCCGGGAAGAGTCCCGGTACCCCGGCTACTACTACCGTGCCGACTTCCTGAACATCGACGACAACAAGTGGAAGGTCTTCACCATCTCGCAGTACAACAAAGAAACCAACGAGTGGAAGTTCGAGACCGAGCCCTATAAGAAGCTGGTGTAACTGTTGAACATCGTCCCCGGGGCTTCGCCCGAAGCCCCGGGCCTTTCCCTATGGCCGTGGTTTTTGAACCTCCCACGGCCACTTTTTTATCCGGTAAGCTCCTAAAGGAGGACAACGGTGAGCGCCGACAACAACACGATTCTGGTTGTCGGGGGAGGCATGAGCGGTCTCACGGCGGCCATTGAAGCCGCGGAGGCCGGGGCCCAGGTCATCATTGCGGAAAAAGAGCCGTACTTGGGCGGCCGGGTCGCTCAGCTCCACCGATATTTTCCCAAGCTCTGCCCGCCCACTTGCGGTCTGGAGATCCAATTCCGCCGTATCCGGGAAAACCCCCGGATCACCTTCCACACCATGGCGGAAGTGACCCAGGTTACCGGCAGCGCCGGCGAGTTTGAAGTGACCATCCAGGTCAAACCCCGCTGTGTCAATGACCGCTGTGTGGCCTGTAATGCCTGCGCGGAAGCCTGTCCGGCCTGGCGGGTGAACGATTTTAATTTCGGTTTGGACAAAACCAAGGCGGCCTATCTCCCCTTTGATATGGCCTTCCCACAAAAATACGTCATCGACATGAGCTCCTGCACCGGCGACTGCGGCCAGAAGTGTCTCGAGGCCTGCAAATACGAGGCTATCGACCTCAATATGCAGCCGCAGACCCACACCTACCAGGTCGGCTCCATTGTCCTGGCCGGCGGCTGGGAACTCTACGACACCAGCAAGGTGGAAACCCTGGGCAAGGGCCAGGTCAACAACGTCATCACCAACATGCAGATGGAACGCCTGGCGGCCAGTAACGGCCCCACCGGCGGCAAGATCCTGCGGCCCAGCGACAGCCAGCCCCCCAAGAAGGTGGCTTTTGTGCAGTGCGCCGGCTCCCGGGATGAAAATCACCTGCCTTACTGCTCCTATATCTGCTGCATGGCTTCCTTAAAACAGGTCACCTATCTCAGGGAACAGGACCCCGAGGCTGAGGCCACCGTGTTTTACATTGATCTCCGCACTCCGGGCCGCTATGAGCAGTTCATGTGGAAAGTGCGGGATGACGAGAAGGTGCGGCTCATCCGGGGCAAGGTAGCCAAAATCGAGCAGGCCCCCGGCACCGACAACGTGGTGGTCACCGTGGAAGACACCGTCCACGGCCGCAGATTAAAGGAGACCTTCGACATGGTCGTTTTGGCCGCCGGCATGGTGCCCTCCACCAAATACCATCCCTTTGCGCTGCCCTTGTCCTATACCCCCGAAGGCTTTATCATCCCCGAGCTTCTCCCCGACGGGGTCTATGCGGTCGCGTCGATGAAAAGCCCGCTGGATGTCATGAAGTCCAACGAAGACGCCACCGGGGCCGCCCTTAAAAGTCTCATCAGCCTGAGCAGGAGGTAGTCATGGCCATGGAAGAACGAAAATACGCTTGCTATTTGTGCAAGGGCTGTGGCATCGGGGAGGTCTTGAATTTTGCTGATCTCGCCAAGGTGGCGACCCGGGAGGCCAAACTCGGCCTTGTCAAAGAACATGACTGCATGTGCAGCCCGGAAGCCCTGGAGATGATCAGGCAGGATGTCGCCGAGGGCGTCAACTGTGTGCTCATTGCGGCCTGCTCCCCCCGGGTGAAGTTCGAGGAATTCGACTTCCCCGGCTGCATCGTGGAGCGGCTGGGCTTAAGAGAACTGGTGGCCTGGACTCAGGACCCCGAAAACAAAGAAACCCAGGCCCTGGCGGAAGATTACCTCCGCATGTACGGGGCCAAGATCAAGAAGACGAATCTGCCCGAGCCCTACAAGTTTGAGGAGGAGCTCAGCAAGACCATCCTGGTCATCGGCGGCGGCGCGGCCGGCCTGTCCGCGGCGCTGTTTGCGGCCCGCAACAACTACCCGGTGGTCCTGGTGGAAAAGGAGGCCGAACTCGGCGGCTACGGCGCCAAACTGCACCGTGCCACCCCCACCAGCTATCCCTACACCCAGATGCAGGAATCTCCGGTTTTCGCCAAAATCAAGGAAGTCCAGGCCGAAGCCAATATCCAGGTGTACACCAATACCACCGTGGTCAAAACGGCAGGCCAGCCCGGCTTCCTGGATGTCACCCTCAACACCAACGGCTCCGAGGAAACCATCCGGGCCGGGGCAGTAGTTCTGGCCGCCGGCTGGAAACCCTACGACGCTGCCAAGCTGGCGGACAAGTTCGGCTACGGAGCTTCTCCCGACATCATCACCAGCCTCCAGATGGAGGAGATGGCCAAACAGGGTAAAATCGTCCGGCCCAGCGACGGCAAGGTGCCCGAATCAGTGGCCTTTGTTCTCTGCGCCGGCCAGCGCGATCCGGAGCATCTGCCCTACTGCTCCGATATCTGCTGCGCCTCTTCTCTCAAGCAGGCTCTCTATGTCCGGCAAGCCAATCCCAACGCCACGGCCATGGTCCTCTACCGGGATATCCGCACCCCCGGCCAGTTGGAACTTTTTTACAAAGAGGTCCAGACCGACCCCGGCGTTATGCTCACCAAGGCCGACGTCACCAAGGTGGCGCCAGCTCCCGGCGGCAAACTGAAGGTGGCGGCCAAAGACACGCTTCTGGGCGACAACATCGAACTGGAAGCCGACCTGGTGGTCCTGGCCACCGGCATGGTCCCGGCGACAACGGACGAGCCGGTGCTCAACCTGGAATACCGTCAGGGTCCCGGCCTGCCGGACCTGGAGCTGTTCACCGGTTTTGCCGACTCCAACTTCATCTGCTTCCCCTACGAAACCCGGCGCACCGCAATATATGCGGCGGGCGGGGTGCGGCAGGCCATGGGCATGGCTATGGCCATGGATGACGGCGTGGGCGCAGCGCTCAAGGCCATCCAGGCGGTGGAACATATCGCCGTGGGCATGGCGGTGCACCCCCGGGCCTGGGATGAAACCTTCCCGGATCCCATCATGCAGCGCTGCACCTCCTGTAAGCGCTGCACCGAGGAATGCCCCTTCGGCGCCATCGAAGAAGACGAAAAAGGCACACCGTTCTACAAGATCGCCCGCTGCCGCCGCTGCGGCACCTGCATGGGGGCCTGCCCCGAACGCATCGTCAACTTCGCCGACTACAGCGTGGATATCGTGGGCTCCATGCTCAAGTCCCTGGAGGTGCCCACCGAGGATGACCTGGAAGACGATGAAGAAGAAGTCCCCCTCCGCATTCTCGGTCTGGTATGCGAAAACGACGCCTACCCGGCCCTGGACGCCGCGGCCCTGAACAAACTGAAGTTCAGCCCCATGATCCGCTTCTTGCCGCTGCGCTGCATGGGCTCCTTCAACCTGGTGTGGGTCTCCGATGCCTTCTCCCGGGGCGTGGACGGCATGTTGCTGTTAGGTTGCAAATACGGCGACGATTACCAATGCCACTTCGCCAAGGGCAGTGAGCTCTGTAATTACCGGCTGAGCAAGCTGTCGGAAACCCTGGATAAGTTGGGTCTGGAAGCAGACCGGGTGCAACAGGTGCAAATAGCCATCTCTGAGTTTGACAAGCTCCCGAAAATCATCGATGATTTCGTGGCGCGGGTTCAGGAGATCGGCCCCAACCCCTTTAAAGGCATGTAGGAGGTGTGATCCATGGCTGGCGCAACTCAGATTAAGCCGGATCTGCAATTCATCAAGCGGATCGTCGCCGCCGGGGGGGACACCGCCAAGAAGTGTTACCAGTGCGACACCTGCAACGTGGTGTGCAACCTGACCCCAGATGAGAAGCCTTTTCCCCGGAAAGAGATGCTCATGGCCCAGTGGGGCCTCAAAGATGTTCTCAAGGACCCCGACATCTGGCTGTGCCACCAGTGCAGCGACTGCACGGTGCACTGCCCCCGGGGTGCCAAGCCCGGAGAAATTCTCGGGGTTTTGCGGCAGATGTGTATTGAAAAGTATGCCTTCCCCTCGATCCTGGCCAAGATGGTCGGGGACATCAAGTTTCTCCCCGTCCTGATCGCCTTCCCGGTGGTTCTGTTTCTGGTGTGGCTCTATGGTCTGGGCCTGCTGGGCATCACCAAGGGCTTGGCCATTCCCGAGGGACCCATCGTCTTCTCAAAACTGTTCCCCACCGTCTGGGGCATAGACGCCATTTTTGTCCCGGCGTTCTTCTTTGCCGTCGGCGTCCTTGGTCTCGGGGTCCTGCAATTCTGGAAAGACCTGAATGAAGCCAACCCCTGGAAAGTCAAACTGCACGGCAATCTCGTCGGCAACCTGGTGGCGGTGCTCAAGGACATCCTGATGCACAACCGTTTCCGGGAATGTGAAACCACTTTCGGCCGGGCTTTGAACCACCTCTTGCTGGTCTTCGGGTTCATTTTCCTGCTCCTGACCACTACCTGGGCATTCCTGCGGGAATGGGTGTTCCACATGGACTCGCCTTTTAGCCTGCTCTTGCCGCCCGATCCCTTGAAGTGGGTGGCCCTGCTCGGCACCGGGCTTCTGCTGTTCGGCATCTACCGGATCTACCTGGCGCGCCAGGAAAATGCCGAGAAGGCCGGGTACGGTACTTATTTCGACTGGCAGTTGATTTATCTCATCGCCGCAGTGGGGATTACCGGGGTCCTCTCCTGGTTCTTCCGGCTCCTGGGTTCGGCGACCCTGGCCTACCCCACGTATTTCGTGCACTTGGTGATGGTCTTCTGCCTGTTCTTCTATGCGCCGTACACCAAGATCGCCCACCTGGTCTATCGTACTACGGCCATGCTCTACGCCCGCATGGCGGACCGGGGTTTCTAAGACCTGATCAACCACAACGTCAACCAAACCGGCCCCAAGAGGGGCCGGTTTGGTTATGGAAAGCATTTGGGAGAGGGGCCAGGGGTCGGTGGACCCCTGCCCCCTCTCCCAAACTCTCTCCCCCAACCCCTTGATGGGAAATGGAAACGGCTGGCAAGGCGGGGCCTATCGCCCCGACTTGCCAGTCGCTTCAGTGGGTTGGGAGGGGGGCTTGGGGGGAGGGCAGGGAGCCACTGCTCCCTGGCCCTCCCCCCAATCTCCACTATCAGGCAAACTCACCGGCTGAACCGGATGGAATCTATAATTGTCTGCAATGCCGCGCGGTGTTGCGCAAATTGGCGCGCATCGGCGTGCGCGATGAAGGTGTAATAATAATTCTGGCCGTCATAGCACTGCCACTGAATGCGCTGGAAGCCGCCGGAGCCCTTCTGCGGGGTTTCGATGGTTTCCCAGCCGATGACGTCCCCCTGGTTGCGCCGTTTTACCGACAGGTACTTGCCGATGCCTTTTTCTTCCAGGGCCCGGTTGTAGCTGGCGTCCACCGAGGCCTTCCGGGGAAAGCTCGGCACCATCTGGGTAAAGGTGAAGGTGAAGCCTGCCGTGGTGCCGGGCAGCATAAACTGGGCGCTGTCCCCGGTGGGATCCCCGGAGCCTTCCTGGCGCCAACCGGCCGGGATGGTGTAAGAAAAAGGCCTCACCTTGTCCCTGAAGGTGGTGGTGGTGGCTAAACCAGCGCCGCCCACCTGCTCATCGGCAACATTGTGGGGGCCGCCGTCTCCCCGGGGTTCTTGGCTCTGCGGCTGATAGCTCGGTTGTGTCGCCTGGATACCCCTCTGGATGGCGCCCCACTGGGCCGATACGGTGGGGGGCACCAGGAGCAACGCACCTATCATTCCCCAGAAAGCCAACCATTTATTACCTTTCAGCATGCAGGTCCTCCTTGCAAAAATTGGTACAGCTATCAACAAAGCGACATACCCTATGATCGGCCGTTTCGCCCCCGAGGATAAATGGAAAAGACATATTTCCCCCTGCCTGGTTCTCGGGAAGCTCATTCTGCCAGGGAAATTCCCAAGGATTTTTGATACAATGTAAAAATGCTTTGGTTGAGGTGAGAAACCGGGAAAGGCCGGGCCAAAGGTCCCGTCTTTCCCCGAACCTCAGCAGGGTGGCAGGAGGTCTGGGGAGCCGCCGCTCCCCGGCCCTCCCCCCAGAAAAAGCCTGTCATGCACTTTGCGGAGCAAAGGGCATAATCGGATGTTTTTTTACAGGAGTCTCTTATGGTTGACCTGAATATGAAGTCTGTGCGCCCGGTAAGGCTCACCCCTCAGAGCCGCTTTTGTTTCCGCTGCCATCCCGGTGTTCCGTGCTTTACCGCCTGCTGTGGCAAAACCACCATCATCCTCGCCCCGTATGACATCCTGCGCCTGAAACAACGCCTGGGGATCGCTTCCCGCGAATTTCTGGAGAAATACACCCGGCGGGATGTCCACGACAAATCGGGGTTGCCCCTGGTGATCATGGACATGCCCCGCTACGGCGGCGTCTGTCCCTTTGTCCGCCCCGTGGAGGGCTGCCTGGTGTACACCGACCGCCCCGCCTCCTGCCGCTACTATCCTGTGGGCCAGGGCAGCCTGGTGACCGAAGAAGGGCTGGACGAGTTCTACTTCCTCGTCAAGGAAGCCCATTGCAAGGGCTTTGAGAACGAGGTCGAATGGAACGTGGAAACCTGGAAGAAAGACCAGGGAGCCGATTATTACGACGACATCAACAAGGAATGGAAGGCCATGATGCTCCGGCGCAGCTCCGTGGGCAAGCCCGACATCGACGACAAGACAGCCAACCTTTTTTATATGGTCATGTACGACCTGGACCAATTCCGGCGTTTTGTGTTTAATTCCCGCTTCTTGAGCGTCTTTAAGGTTGACGAGGACACCCAGCAGCGTATCTATGACGATGACCTGGAACTGCTGCAATTCGGCTATCAGTACCTCAAGATGGTCCTGAAAATCGAGGATACCATGCAGATGCAGCAACCGCCGGCCTCCCTTCAGGACACCCAGGGAGCCTCATGAGCGAACCAGTCGCCGGTTCCGAAGAGATCAAGGCCATCCTCCGGGACTACCGCGTCGTGGCGGTGGTGGGGCTCTCTCCCAAGCCGGAGCGGGCGAGCCATCAGGTGGCCCGGTACCTCAAGGACCATGGCTATCGCATTGTCCCGGTGAATCCCGGCCAGAAGGAGATCCTGGGGGAGAAGTGTTATCGCAGCCTCGCCGATATCCCCTTTGCCGTCGACGTGGTGGACATCTTCCGGAACGTCGAGGCCATTCCGGCCATTGTCGATGAGGCCATCGCCATCGGAGCCAAGGTGGTCTGGATGCAACTGGGCCTGGTGGAACCCGCTTCCGCCCGCAAAGCCAAAGAAGCCGGGCTCAAGGTGGTCATGGACCGCTGCATGAAAATCGAGCACGACCGGTATGTTGCTTAAGGAAACGCCGAGGACGGCGGGGCGGGTTTCTCACCCGCCCTTGCCTTTTTACTGCCCATGCCTCACTGCCTGCACCCCAAAAAATCCCCTCAACTAATTCTCTGATACTGCCGAAAAGAGAACAGATTCCAGGTGGAAGGGGAACAATGGTGGAGATTATCCTGTGTTTGGTCAGCGGCTTGGCCGGAGCCTTGGCGGGGGCCTTGCTGAGCGGCCGGGCCATGGCCCGCGCCCAGTCTCTTTGCAGCCAGAGGCACCTCCGGGACCAGGAAGCCCGCACCCTCCTCAATCTCTTCCAGGCCCTGCACTCCGAGTTGACCACGCTTTGGACGGGCTATACGGCCCTGGTGGGGGAAGAACTGGAGAGCCTGGATAAGCCCGAAAACCTCACCTTCGCCGGCATCATCAGCGCCTCCCAGTCGTATTTCAGCGTCTACGACAACACCGCCCACCTCCTGGGGACCCTGGAGCCGGACTCCGCCAGGCGCATCATTGAGACTTACGTAAACCTCAAGACCTACTTCGACGAACTCAACGCCTACCAGTTTGTCTGCGGCAAGGCCCGGGAGGTCCGCCTCAAGACTAATGTCAACCTCTATGAGGCCCGGGAAGTCCGGCAGGAGCATGAAAGATTCTTCGACTATTTGAAAAAACGTCACCTCCAGGTCAAGGGGCAGGTGATGGGGGCCCTCGAAATGCTCAAGGAATGTATTACGCTGGGAGAGCAGGCCCGGACCACGGTCACGCTAAAAATCTGATTTTCGGGCAATCCATGGGGGGCCAGGGAGCGGCGGCTCCCTCCTCGCCCCCCCCACCTCCCGCCCAACCCCTGAGTGGGCCGGGAAGACAGGACTTTCGCCCCGACCTCCCCGGCCAGGTTACCTGCCCGCAAGGGAATGGGGGAGAGGGGGCCGGGGAAGGGGGGAATCGCCCACCAGCCCTTAACCCCTCACCGCTCATCTTCAATTATGGTGGATTTTCCAGAGCAAAAGACATAATCGAAAAATACTGTTCATTTTCTCTCTCTTTCCGGTAGAATCTCCAAAAAACGGGCAAAAGGGATGGAGCGCAAAAGGCTGATCGGGAGTTGATTCTCTTCCTTTCCAGCGGGTCGGCCCGAGAAAACCAATCATGCTGGCAAGAGTCAAAAGCGGCGCCTTAAAGGGCGTGGACGCCTACATCGTCGAGGTGGAGGTGGATCTGTCACCGGGGCTTCCCAGGTTTTACACCGTGGGCCTGCCCGAGGCTGCGGTGAAGGAGGCCAAGGACCGGGTGCGGGCGGCGCTCAAGAACTCAGGTTACCAGTTTCCCAACAATCGGGTAACCATTAATCTGGCGCCGGCTGACGTGCGCAAGGAAGGGACGGGCTTTGACCTGCCGGTGGCCGTGGGGTTGCTCGCGGCCCAGGGGGTGGTGCCTGCGGAGGGTTTGGAAAGCTATCTGCTCTTCGGCGAGCTTTCCCTGGACGGCCGCCTCAAGCCCACCCGGGGGGTCCTGTCCATGGCCCTTACCACCCGGGAGGCGGGCTTAAAACTTATCCTGCCCCGGGAGAATGCCCGGGAAGCCGCGGTAGTGCAGGGTCTGGAGCTGTACGCAGTGGACACCTTGGCCCAGGTGGTGGACTTTTTGGCCGGCCGGGCCCAAATTGAACCGGTTGCGCCCCTGGCCCCCGAAGAAGCGGGCTGGGAGCCGGTGGATGAGGTGGATTTCAAGGAAGTCCGCGGCCAGGAGCCGGTGAAGCGGGCGCTGCTCTTGGCTGCGGCCGGAGGCCATAATGTCCTGATGGTGGGGCCGCCCGGGGCCGGCAAGACCATGCTGGCCCGGCGTCTGCCCTCGATATTGCCGCCGCTGAGTTTCGAGGAGGCCCTGGAGACTTCCCGGATTTACAGCATCATGGGGCTGTTGCCGCCGGATCAGGCGTTGTTGCGCCAGCGCCCCTTCCGTTCCCCCCACCACACCATTTCGGACGCCGGCCTCATCGGCGGCGGCACCAACCCCAAACCCGGCGAGGTGTCGTTGGCCCACCACGGCGTGCTCTTCCTGGACGAACTCCCCGAATTCAAGCGAGCCACCCTGGAAGTCCTGCGTCAGCCCCTGGAAGAAGGCCGGGTCACCATCTCCCGGGCCACCAGTTCCCTCACCTACCCGGCCCGCTTCATGCTGGTGGCGGCCATGAACCCCTGTCCCTGCGGTTTCTACGGCGACCCTCGGCGGCCCTGCACCTGCAACCCCCACCAGATCAACACCTATCGCTCCCGCATTTCAGGACCCCTGCTCGACCGCATCGACCTCCAGATCCAGGTGCCGGCGGTGCGCTTTCAGGAATTGGCGGAATCGGCGGACAGCCAGGTGGGTTCCCAGGGGATGCGGCAGCGGGTGCTGGCGGCCCGCAGGAAGCAGCGGGACCGCTACGCCCGGAGCAAGATCTTCGCCAACGCCCACATGAGCCCCCGGCACCTCAAGGAATACTGCGCCCTCACCGACGCTACCCGGCGGCTCCTGGAAGCCGCCATGGAGAAGCTGGCCCTGTCCGCCCGGGCCTATTCCCGTATCCTCAAAATCGCCCGCACCATCGCTGACCTGGAAGGGGAGAGCAGCCTGTCTCCGGCCCACGTGGCCGAGGCGATTCAGTATCGGACGCTGGACCGGAATTTCGCTGGTTGAACACCAGGCAGGGAAGCTTTATGACGTCAACAATGAACCTGGCCGCATCAGAAAAGGCGCGGGTGCTCGATTCGGCCCGAAAAGCCCTGCTCCATGCCTATGCGCCCTATTCCGGGGTGAAGGTGGGGGCGGCGGTGTTGACCGGGAAGGGGCAGGTTTACAGCGGCGGCAATGTGGAAAATGCCTCCTCTGGCCTGACCCTGTGCGCCGAGCGGGCGGCCATTGCCGTGGCGGTGGCGGCGGAGGGGCCAAAGATGCGGATCCGCGCCCTGGCGGTGGTGAGCGGTCAGGCCGGGCCTTTCCCCCCGTGCGGGGCCTGCCGCCAGGTGATGTATGAGTTCGGCCCCGAGGCCCTGGTTCTTTTTCAGGGTGAGGATGGCCTGACACAGGCTTCCATCACTGAACTGCTGCCCCACGCTTTCCGTCTTAGCGGGCAGGCTTTTGAAAACCACTAACATAGTAACCTTGTCATGCTGAGCGAAGAGAAGATGTTCGTATTTTCAACTGCTTGAGGTAAGTTACTTCGTTCAGGACGAATAAGGAAAGCATTTTTCAACAACCTCCCAGACAGACCGCCCCCCTCCCACATTCCCTCCCATCCCTTTGAGGAGGCCGGAAAAGCGGGGCGCTGGTCCGACGTTCCGGCCCAATTTAACCCCCTTCAAGGGATTGGGGGAGGGGGTAAGGCCCCAGTGGCCCTTAGCCCCCTCACCCGCTAAAAGTTCGAGTATGTCCTGTGCGGAGCAAAAGCCATAACCGGATAAAGAAAAATCTCTTTTCATCTTGCCAATTCCTCTCAGAAAACCTACCTTTTATACTAGGAGAGGCGGCCTGCCCCCATTGCATTGTGCCTGGGTTTCATTTTAGAATTACTTGATATAATTTTATATTTAAGAACATAACCGCAACGCTAAATAACTTGAATACCAGGAGGATAAGATGACCTGCTCGCTGGATGCTCTCAAAGCCAAGATATTGGACTTCTATCCGGAGGTTGAAAAGTATCAACTTGACACCAGCCTGACCTTTGACCCAGACAAGAACGCCTATGTCATAAAGATTCAGAAAGGCAAGCACAAGCTTACCACCTTTCTCGATAAGCCCGACGCGGACGCCTGCCTCGAGGGGAAGAAATGTGTATATCTGGGGCTGCATATCGCGGAGTTCGTGAAAAATTTTGAAGAGGAAGAGAAGTAAACACCTTGGCGTCCATGAATAAATACGCGCTTTTTGCCTTTAATGGCGAGGCCATGTGTTTCATCCATGTCCTGTTAAACGGCCTGGACCTGTTGGCCAGGGGACAGGAGGTCAAGATAATCATCGAGGGTGCGGCCTGCCGCCTGGTTCCCGAACTGGGCGAGGAGGCCCATCCCTTTCATCAACTGTACACCAAGGCCCGGGAAGCGGGCCTTATTGCCGGGGTTTGCAAGGCCTGCGCCCAGAAAATGGGAAGCCTGGAGGCGGCCCGGGACCAGGGTCTGACGATTCTGCAAGACATGTCGGGACATGCCGGCATGGCGCCATATATCCTGGAGGGATATCGCATTATCACCTTTTGACGGCGAGTCTGGGGGGACGAGCCGCAAAAGGCCGCAGGGAGGCCAGGCGCTGAGGGGGGCCGAACTTCCAGGGCGGCGGCAACCGTGCAGGTTGGGGGGGGTACACTAGTATGAGATTTTTCAAAGGAATTGGGGATCCCAAGATTGACCGCTTCCACCGTCGCCGGTTGTGGGCCAAGCGTTTGGGGTGGATTCTTTACGGTCTGTTGTTTACCGGCCTCCTGGCCTGCCTGGGGGTCGCCGGTTTTATCTACTTTCATTTCATCAAGAATCTTCCTGACTTTACCGCCATCAAGGCGTATCGTCCCCCGGTGGTGACCAGTATTTATACCCGGGACGGCCGCCTCATGGGGGAATTTTACACCGAACGGCGCATCGAGGTGCCGTACAGCCGCTTTCCCAAACAATTGGTCATGGCCTTTGTGGCCGCGGAAGATGCCCGCTTTTTTGAACACGCGGGAGTGGATTTGTTCGGCATCGTGCGGGCCTTCATCCGAAATGTGGAGGCAGGCGAGATTGTCGAGGGCGGCAGCACCATCACCCAACAGGTGGTGAAACGGGTCATGCTCACCTCGGAGAAAAGCTTCGGACGCAAGCTCAAAGAGGCGATCCTGGCCTACCGCATCGACAAGTACCTCAGCAAGGAAGAGATCCTCACCATCTACCTGAACAACATCTTCCTGGGGCGCGGGGCTTATGGGGTAGAGGCCGCGGCCCAGGAATATTTCTCCAAGCATGTGGAGGACCTCTCCCTGGCGGAATGCGCCATTTTGGCCGGCATCCCCAAGGCCCCGAGCCGCTATTCCCCCTACTTAAACCCGCAACGCGCCAAGGAGCGGCAGGCTTACGTCCTCAAGCGCATGGCCGATCTGGGTTACATCACCCGGGAGGAGGCGGCCGCAGCCTTTCGCCAGCCCATCAAGCTCAAGCCCATGCGAACGGACTGGCTCAAGGAATGCGGCTACTTCACCGAATACGTGCGGGGCCTTCTGGAAGACCGCTTCGGCAAGGAGCAGGTGATGAGCCTGGGCCTCAAGGTGTACACCACCGCCGACCTGGGCCTGCACCAGGCAGCCCAGAAGGCCATCAACGAGGGCATGAACGCCCTGATACAGAGAAATGGGTACCGGGGCCCCCTGCGGCACCTGGACGCCAAGGACAGGGCGGCTTTTCAAACCCGCCAGGTAGGGTATTTCAAGAGATACCCGCCCCGCCAGGGGATTCTGGTCAACGCCCTGGTGGTCCAGGGTGAAAAGAAGGGCCAGGGACCCGTGGTGCGCTTCGGGGATAATTGGGGATATATGCCCCCGGCGTCTGCCAGCCATGATTCCCAGGAACGGCTGGCTTCCTTCCAGCCAGGAGATGTGGTGCGCGTCCGCCTGGGCAGCCATGACCGCCAGAAGCGCTGGACCGTCATCCCGCAGATCGCCCCCATGGTGCAGGGGGCCCTGGTTTCCATGGAACTGGAGAGCGGCAAGGTCCGGGTCATGATGGGAGGCAAGGATTTCAACGACAGCTCCTTTAACCGGGCGGTTCAGGCCCACCGGCAGCCGGGAAGCGCTTTCAAGCCGATTGTATATGCGGCGGCGGTGGAAAAGGGCTATGGCCCCAACTCCATCCTGGTTGATGAACCCCTGTCCCTGCCGGGAGGGCGCCACGGCGAAGAGTGGAGCCCCCAGAATTATGATCACACCTTCCGCGGCCCCATCACCCTGGCCACGGCCCTGGCCCATTCCCGGAACATCCCGGCAGTGCGCATGATGATGGCGGTGGGGGTCCCTGCCGTCCTGCGGATGGCCAAAAATCTGGGGATAACCTCGCCCATTTTCCCCAATTACTCCTCGGCGCTGGGCTCCTCGGAAGTGACCCTGATGGAACTTACCCGGGCCTACTCGGCCTTTCCGAACCGGGGTTACCTCGTCGATCCTATATTCATCAACCGCATTGAAGACCGGGATGGCCGGGTGCTTTTCCAGGCCAAGCCCCAGCGGCATCAGGTGCTCAAACAGGAAACCGCCGATACCATGACCAACCTCCTGGTCGGCGTGGTGCAGCGCGGCACCGCCACCCGGGTCCAGGTCTTGAACCGGCCCATCGGCGGCAAGACCGGCACCACCAACCAGACCAGGGACGCCTGGTTTATCGGCTTTACTCCGTCCGTGATTACCGGGGTCTGGGTGGGCATGGATAACGAACACAGCCTGGGCCCCAAAGAAACCGGCTCCCAGGCCGCAGCGCCCATCTTCATCAACTACATGCAACAGGCCCTGAAGGGCCAGCCCGTGGAGCACTTCGCCGAGGAAATCAAAGACGGGCACAAACAGGGAGGGTCCGACGGAGAAGAGTATGACGATGAGGAGCCGGTTGACGAGCAGGAAGACTTTTACCCGGAAAAAAAGACGGTGAACGAAGGCACACCCAAACCCCCGGAGCCCAGCAAGAACTTTTTTAAAAACGACCTGGAAGGGTGAGGCCGATGCCGCAGGGCCGGGATGGCGGGGGAAAGCGGACACCGTTTTCCTGATTGCCGCAAGGCGGCCCGGGTGATCATCCGGCTGGGGAAGGCCATCTGCGCCAAGGTTCCGTTGATCGTAATGGCGTGCTGTCCCGGTCCTGGGCAAACAGGCGAGCAAGGAAAAGGGGTCTTGGCAATTGTCTGATATGCTTCATGAAACCTGAATTGGGCGATTTGTCGCCGCAACCTTCAGGTGGCGCTGGCATCCCCTAACCTATCGGGGTATGGAAAGCGCAGACTGAAGCCTGCGGCGACAAGTAAGCCTTCCATGAAATCGCCCAATTTCGATGAAATAAACTGGTAGTGCTGATACTGTACACGAGGAGAAAATGCGGCAGATTAAGGTCAACACGATAATCAACGCGGTAAAAGATGCCGCGATTCAGGCAAATTACGAAAAAGACGAGGATATGCTGGCCGCGTTCGCCAGGGGGGAACAGGAGGAGGAGTCCCCCGCCGGCAAGGAAATCTTCCGGCAGCTCCTGGAAAACGCCCGCATCGCCTCCCAGGAGCGCATCCCCCTGTGCCAGGACTGCGGTCTGGCGGTAATTTTTGCCGAGGTGGGCCAGGAAATCCACTTCGAGGGCGGGGGGTTCGCGGAGGCCATTCAGGAGGGCGTGCGCCGGGGATACATCGAGGGGCACCTGAGAAAGTCCGTGTGCCACCCCCTCACCCGGAAAAACACCGGAGATAATACCCCGGCAATTATCCATACTGACATTGTCCCCGGAGACCGCCTGCACCTGACGGTGGTGTCCAAGGGAGGCGGCAGCGAAAACGGCAGCAAGCTGTTTATGCTCAAGCCCGCCGAAGGGCTGGCCGGCATCAAGGACAAGGTGGTGGCCACGGTGGCGGAGGCCGGGCCCAATGTCTGCCCCCCCATGATCTTAGGGGTGGGCATCGGGGGGAACTTCGAACGCTCAGCAATTCTGGCCAAAAAGGCCCTGCTCCGCAAAGTGTCTGACAGCCACCCTGATCCCGAGCTGGCGGCCTTGGAGAAGGAACTTCTGGCGTCGGTCAACGACCTGGGCATCGGGCCCTCGGGCCTGGGCGGGCGGATTACGGCCCTGGGGGTCAAGATCCTCATGCAGCCCTGCCATATCGCCAGCCTGCCGGTGGCCATCAACATTCAATGCCATTCCAGCCGCCATGTGGACGTGGTCCTTTAGGGGGGTATATGAATAAAAAAGTAAAACTCACCCCGCCGGTGACCGATGATATGGTCAGGGACCTGCTCATGGGCGACCAGGTCCTGGTCAACGGCGTCATCTACACGGCGCGGGACGCCGCGCATAAACGTTTGCTGGAACTCCTGGAGGCCGGCCAGAAATTGCCCGTGGATTTTGCCGGACAGATTCTGTATTATGTGGGTCCCAGTCCGGCCCGCCCCGGACGGGTCATCGGCGCCGCCGGCCCCACCACCAGCACCCGCATGGACGTATACACGCCCACCATGTTGAAGCTGGGGCTGAAGGCCATGATCGGCAAAGGCAAAAGGAGTCCTGAAGTCATTGCGGCCTTACAGGAATATACCGCGGTGTATCTCGGCGCCACCGGCGGGGCCGGAGCGCTCATCTCCAAATGCATCAAGGCCGCCGAAGTGGTGGCCTTCCCGGACCTGGGTCCCGAGGCCATCCACCGCCTGGAGGTGGAAGATTTGCCTACCATCGTGATCAACGACTGCCACGGCGGGGACCTGTACGAAGTCGGTCGAAGGGAGTTCGCCCGGGTACGTTAGTTTTTAGAATGCCTGAGACAATCCCAGGGGATTCTGGGTAAGGACGGGATGCGTCAGATGCCGGCGGATCTGGAAAAAATCATTTCCCGCATCAAGGAGAAACGGCGCTCTTTCCAGGAGTACAAATTTGACGCCCTGGAAAATGATGCGCTGAAGACCTTCTTTGACCTGGCCCAGGAATATGAAACCCTGGATAACTTCTACCGGCTGTCCGTGGGGGTGATCAAGGAGTTCTTCGGCCTGGACTCCGCCCTTTACCTGGTCTCCCGGGAGGGGGCCCTCAAGCTGGTGTGCGACAGCCTCCAGGGCGTCTACCCGGATCAGCCCCTGGCCTCGGAACGCATCCGCCTCGACAATGAGGCCTATTTCCGGGACGGCTCCTGGGTGGGGCCCATCAAGGGCAATATGATCCTGGTGGACCGGCTGCCTTTTTACACCAAAGAGCAGCCCATCGGCATGCTGGAGGTCTTTCCCGAGGAAAGAGTCACGGAGCGCCGGCGCTTTTTCCTGGAAAAATACACCAACCGCGTGGGGTACAACCTCCACAACAAGATCATCGCCTGGCAGAATATCCAGCACATCCGCTTCATCAACAGCCTGGTGGGAGATATCGAACACAACATTATCCTCCCCAACATCAGCCTGAGTCTGTATCTGCGCAAACTCAAAAGTAAAATCAAGTCCTTACGGGACCTGGAATGCAATTGTTTCCAGAAAGATTCCCCCGAGGCCGCCAAGCTCCAGGACCTGGTGGAGGAGATGGAACAGGATTACCAGACCCTGGAGCGACAATACCGGGGCGTGAGCCTGTTTATCGAATCCCTGTTCCGGCCCTCGCATTTTCAGAAGGGACACCTGGTGCTGCGGCGGCGCACCACCCGGGTGCTGAGCGACATCATCAAACCGCAGCTCCAGCTCTTTTTGCCGAAGTTAAAGGAGCGCCACATCGATATCGATGTGGGCCTGGGCGGGGTCCCTGACGTGGATTTCCCCCTGTCCGTGGACAAGGGGCTCATCTCCCAGGTGTATGCCAATCTCTTTTCCAACGCCGTCAAATACACCCGCACCAACCACGAAGGACGCAAATACATGTCCTTCGGCCGGGAGGAACTCAAAGACTTTTTCGGCCCCGGCAAAGACGGCATCAAGTTCAACGTCTTCACCACCGGCCCCCATATTCCCCCGGAGGACGTGCCCCACATCTTCGACGAGGGCTACCGCGGCTCCAACATCGAGGCGGAAGTGGGCACCGGCCGGGGCCTGTATTTCATGCGCAATGTCATCGAGACCCATGGGGGCGTGGTGGGCTATGAACCCACCAACGAAGGCAATAACTTTTACTTCGTGCTCCCCCTGGTCACCGGCCCCGAACCCCCCTTGTCCGTGGAAATCGCCGGCTCCCCGAATTCTCCCTGACCAAGGCCAAAGTCCGTGCCCATCCGTTATCTGGCCATAGAACTTTACCGGTTGACGCAAAAAGTGGAAGAACTGGAACGCCGCCTGGCCGCGCTGGGGAGCGCCCCGACGCCGGAGCGGGGACCGCTCGAGATCGAACTCATGCAGGCCAGGAAAGAGCGGGACCACCTCCGGAGCGTGCTGGAAGCGAAAAAAGACAAGCCCATCGTCTGAGGTTTTTTGCGAAGTTATATTGCAGGAGAGGGCGGGGGATATGGAAAGGATGGGGAAAGGGGGAAGGGCTGAAAGGGCGCAGGCAACCTCGAACCAAAAATGTAGCCCCGGGCCTTAGCCTGCGCCGGCGCGAGGAATTTGTCCTGATCACCCCTGGGGCACAAAGGTTCCCTGATGAATCCAGTTGAGCCATAGAGGGTGCGTCTCACGCGCCATCTTTAGAGCGTACGACGCACCCTGCACAAGATTTTCGGCGTCTTTCAGCAAAGCCAGCAGCCCTTGTCCCGGATTTCCTCGTACCACTTATGCAAAAGCCGGGCCCGCTCCCCTTTTTTCAAAAAGAGCAGTCGGATCACCTGGCTCATATCGATAAAACCGGCAAAATAAGCATATTTCACCAGATTTTCCAGGTTTTCCGGAGAAAATTCCCTGGCATGCTCCGGGATCCGTTCCCACATGTCCTCTTGCTGGATGATATTTTTCACCAGGTGAAAATGAGCCTGCTGCTGGTCTGTTGTGCTAGGCTGCGGCATGATTCCTGATAAACGTGGCTGAGTGCATCTTCCAAAACGTAATAAGGGGGGAGGCAGAAGTCCAGCGACCCTTGGCCCCTTTTCCCAAAAGATATCTTAACTCCTTAAGACGAATCTGGCCCGGCGGGCCGCTTTTTGTCCCTGGGCGATGGCGGCTTCGATGCAGGGCAATCCCTCCAGGTCCGAGTTGGCCAGGATGAGGCGTCCCTCCTGGGGGCTGAATCGCCCCTTCAGAAAATGCAAGAAACCGGGATAAGGCACCACTTGGGCGTGGCCGAAGCGGTAGAGGTGAATTTCCTCCACTTCCGCGGCAATGTGCGGGAAGTGGCGCCCCACCGCGGCCAGGATGTCCTCTCCCTGCTGCTCCGGGGTTTTGGCGAGCAGGGGTTTCCTGCCCCCCGGATAAGGTTGGGGCGCAAACACCACCATAACCCGGGGGGAGCCGGGCGAAGCTGACCTGGGGGTGATAATGAAATCGGAAAACGCCGGCTCCCCTGCCACCCAGGTTTCAAAACCCGGCGCCTCCGTGCTGAGATTGCCGCACAGGGCAGCCACCACGTAACTGCTGTAGCGGAAGGCCTCGAAGCTTATGGGATCCCAGTCGCAATCCTGCGGCAGCAGGTGCTGGGTGACGAATTTACCGGTGGCCAGGATGACCACGCCGGCTTCCAGGCGCCTGGGTTCCTGGGCCGCCCCGTCCCACACCAGGAGATGGACGCCGTCCGAGTGAGTTTTGAGCCCCATCACCGTGTGCCGGACCTTGACCGGTTGGGCCAGGGACGCAGTCAGGGCCTGCGCCAGGCGGGCGTTCCCCTCCGGGAAGGCAGCGATCCGGCTGGTCGCAGAAAATTCCGAAATAAGGAAATAGAGCCCGGCCCAGGCGGAAATCTCCTTCGGCCCCGCCCCCAGGCAGGAGCGGCAGTAGGGGTCGAAAAAGGCGGTGACCTCCGGAGGGAAATGCCATATGGTTTCCAGGTAATGGTGCAGGGAGTATTTGTCCCACTCGGGATGGGTCATAAACGGGGAAGCGAGGGGGTTCCATTTGGCCTCCTGCTCGGCCACTTCCCCGACGAAGCGCACCAGTTTGTCCCGCACCCCGGGGGCCAGGGGAAGATTTTTGATGCCCGCCGGAGAAAAACAGTCCGGATACCAACGGCCCCGATCATAGAGGGCGCTGGCGGGGGAAGCCACCAGGGCATCTTCTCCTTTGATCCCCAGATCCCGGAACCAGGCCTCGCCCGTAAGACCAGCCGGATCGTTATAAAAATAGGCGGACCCGGCGGGATAGGGCACCCCTCGAAAGGATCCGGCCAGGCAAACGCCCCCGGGCTGCTCTCCCGCTTCCAGGACCAGTACCTCCCGGTCCTGAAGATGGCAGGCTGCGGCCAGCCCGGAGAGACCCGCGCCCACCACGGCCACTTCCACCCGAACCTCCGGCCGGTCCGGCCAGGATACGTTTCGCCTTGCCTGCGGTTGCAGGGACTCATGGCAAGCCTGAGGCTCGTCGCCGCCCCAGGGCAGAACCTTAACAGTGCGTTGTCTTGTCATCATGACTCCAAAGGAAAGCAGGGAAGACCACAGCTCTTCCCCGTTTTTTTCTTTTATCCGGTCAATAGGCCCAGTTAAGGCTTAGCAGGGCTCCCCGGCGGGAAGGTTCCACCTTCATCCAGATCTTGGGGTCGTTCGGGCCGATGAAGGCGTCGTGAAAAAATCTGCCGATCACATTGCCCAGCGCCGCGCCCACCAGAACATCCGAGGGATAATGGAAATTGCCTTCCAGGCGAGCCCAGGAAGCGCCGGCTATCAGGGTGCCGATCCCTCCCCGGAGACCGATGCGGGCCCACTTGGGCAGATTGAGGTATGGCAGATTCTGAGAAGCCAAACCTCCATACACTGCGGCCAACGAAGAGGTGCTGGAGGGAAAGCTCCGGCTGCTGGTGCCGTCCGGCCTCTCGCGATGGGTGACGTTTTTTAAGCCCTCGGTGCTGAGACTTGTCAAAGCCACGGCGCCGGCCCCCACGGCGAATCCCCTGATTTTGGCCCAGGCGATCTCTCCCGGTTTGTCCCCGCTGGGGGTGGCCAGCCCGGTGACGGCATAGGTGCCGATCAGGATGTCCACCAGGTAATTCGAAGCATTTTCAGCACCTTGCCTGGTGCCGAAGATCGGCTTGTTCCGGTTGGCCCAATGGGTCAGGTTGCGGTCCCACCCGTCGATCTGAAAAGCCAGGGCGCCCACTGCCGGCACCCAGGTGCCGGGGTCCAGGAGGGCATTTTTTGCGGCCCTTTTCAGCCGCTCCCCGCTGGGAAACGGGGTGACGTCCCCGCCCCAGCGGCGCCCGTCCGGGAGCGTGCCGCAGCCCTCGCTGAGCCAGATGAGGCTGAGGATGATCAGCAAGGCGCCCCAATATCTCTGGCTCGAGGGATGGTGCACAGGACCCTCCATCACCGGGGTTTAAGGGGCTGGCGGCCTGAGAAACACTCCCCTTCATGAATCCTTTCGATTTATCAGGGCCGCCAGATAGCCGGCCCCGAAGCCATTGTCAATATTTACCACGGAAACCCCGTTGGCGCAGGAATTAAGCATGGCCAGAAGGGCCGCCAGCCCCCCGAAGGCCGCGCCATACCCCACGCTGGTGGGCACCGCAATGACCGGGCGGTCCACCAGGCCCCCCACCACGCTGGGGAGCGCCCCCTCCATGCCTGCCACCACCACGAATACGGTGGCTTGGCCGAAAAGATGCTGATGGGCCAGGAGCCGATGCAGGCCCGCCACCCCACAGTCATAAAGCGGCTCCACCTTATGTCCCATGATCCGGGCGGTCAGGGCGGCCTCCTCGGCCACCGGGATGTCCGACGTTCCGGCGGAAATGACCACAATGATGCCCCGGCCCCGGTCGGGAACCTCCCCCCGGCTGAGCGTGAGCACCCGGGAGACCGGGTGGTACTGGGCTTCGGAAAAATCCGCCAGCAGAACTTCGGCCTTGTCCGGGGCAAGGCGGGTCATCAGGATATGTTCGGCCCCCCCACTGAGGGAGGTGAGGATGGCCTTGAGCTGGTCGATGGTCTTGCCTTCGGCAAAGACCACCTCCGGAAAGCCCTGGCGCAAGGACCGGTGATGGTCCACCCGGGCAAAACCCAGGTTTTCAAAGGGCAAATGGCGGAGGCGCTCCAGGGCCTCGGCCACCCCGAGGCGGCCGCCCCTGACCTCTTCCAGCAGTTTTTCCAAGAGCTTGACGTCCATGATCTTTGTTCCGCTGATTATATACCCTAAAAAACACATTCGAACCAAAAAATATGAAGTCGGCCCAAGGTGCAACGTGCCAGGATGGGGGGGAGAAATTCCCCGAAAAGGCAGAGCAGCGGCTCCCTGTCCTTCCCCCACCCCCTCTCCCAAGCCGTTCATGGGCCGGGACTTTCGCCCCGCCCACGTGCCGCTTGTGCCCAAGCGCGGGTTTGGGAACCGGATGGAACACCCAGCCAGGGATTGGGGCAGAGGGCAAGATCCCGCCGGCCCCTAGCCCCCTTCCCCGCGCCTCTGCGCCGCCGCCATCGGCACCAAAAGTCCTTCCGGGGTAAGGCGGAAGCGCCGGCCCTTCCAGACCACCGTATTCCCCAGAAAGCTTGCGAGCCAGAGGCCAAAGGCCAGCAGGTCCTTCACGGGCACCAGGCAAAAGGCCGGCAGGGTCAATGCGCCCCCCAGGCAGACGACTTCGGAGCACCAGGCCAGGCCGAAGCGCAGAATCAGGGCGGCGGCTGCCAGCCCCAGGGCCCAAGGGGCAAGCTTGCTGGCCAGAACCAGGATCAGGCCGAAGACCAGGGTATGGGTAATGCCATAGGCAAAATAGCCTTTGGGACGGCAGACCCGGTAGGTCCGCACCCAGCGCAGTTGATGGGCCAAATACTCCCGGAAACTGAGGCGGGGGTTGACCGTTTCCACCACGTACGGGAGGAGCTTGACTTGAAAGCCGGCCTGGTGGATGCGCCAACCCAACTGGTAATCATCCGCCAGGTAATCCGAGAGCGCCGCAAAGCCGCCGATGGCCTTAAGCCCCGGCCGGGTAAGGGCCATGGCCGCGCCCAGGGCGAAGTGGATGCCTTCCACGTAATCGGCCGTCGCCACCGACGGGATGAAGTCGGCGCTGATGGTCAGGGCCTCCAGCCATGACCCCAGGGAGCGGCTGGGGCCAGCCCGGTAAGGGCAGGAGACCAGACCCGCCCCTGGTTCCTGCAAGGCTGCCGCCATGCGGCCCAAAAAATCCGGCCCCACCTTGACGTCGCCGTCCGCCACCACCAGGATATCGTAGCGGGCATGAGGTTCGAGCTGGCGCAGGATACTTACCTTGGGATTGTGCCCCAGCGCCTCAGGGCAAAAAATAATTTCCAGCCTGCCTGGAGGAACTTGCCGGCGCAATTCCTTAAGCAGCGGCACCACCGGATCGGCGGCATCCGCCACCCCAAATAGCACCTGGTAGGGTTGGTAGTCCTGGATGAGAAAACTTTGCAGGCATTCCCGGCTGTCCTCGTCCAGCCCTTTGACGGGTTTGAGCACGGTGATGCCGGGCGGCTCCGAAAAAACCGGTGAGGGAAGGGGCCTTCGGAAAAAACGACCCAGGGCAACCAAGGCCAGGACCTGGTAAGCCAGAGAGGCAACTAGCAGGATTAACAAAACAATCATGGCAGACAACGAATTATCTTTAATGATATTTTTTGATTTTCCGATAGTTATATAAGGAGATAGTGCCTGGCAAACCAGGCTAATGACACATGGGGCCGGCCATGTATACGCATGTTTTTTTATCACGAAAAGCCAAAAAGCGGTATGGTTGTCCATTTTTCAGGTGAGGCCTGCTGATGTCCATCGAAGCTGTCATCTTTGACCTGTACGGCACCCTGGTGGATATCTGGACGGATGAAGGAAACTTGTCCGTTTATTACACCCTGTGCAAGTTTCTCCGTTATTACGGCATCTTCATAAAGCCGGAAAAGTTGGCCGCCCGCTATCAGGAGAGCGCCGCAGCCCACCTGCTGGACCACCCCGGCCCTTTTGGCGAGATCGATGTTTTTTTGGTGTTTGAGGATATCTTGACGGAAGGCCTGAGAAAATCTCCCGAAAGAGCCCTGGTGATCTGGCTGGCCCGCCTGTTCCGCTCTCTTTCCACCGAGCGTCTCAGGCTCTTCCCCGACACCCTCCCGGCCCTCGAGGCGTTGTCGGCGAACTATCGCCTGGGCCTGGTCAGTGATGCCCAATGGGTCTTCTGCGAACCGGAAATCCGCTTCCTGGGACTGGAAAAGTTCCTGGAGACCGTGGTGTTGTCCTCCCGTTACTTTGTGCGCAAGCCTGCCCCCCAGATTTACTCCCATGCCCTCAGGGCCATGGGGCTTCAGCCTACTCAGGCCCTTTACGTGGGCAACGACGCCGCCAGGGATGTGCCCGGCCCCCAGGAGATCGGCATGCCCGTGGTGCTCGTCCACCGGGAAGGGCCGAAGCCGGTGATTGATATCCCGGTCATCAGCAACCTGCTGGAGATTTCCTCAGTGATTCAAAGTAGTTTCATGGGTTGATCCCGCCTGCTGCTGCCGAGCAGATGATTTTGCCTCATTCCTGTTTGCGAAACAGAAATTAATTTCTTATATTATGCTGGTAATGAGGGAGAAGGGGGGGAAATCATGGGGAGAACCTCGCCTGCAAGCAGCGCGCCTATGCCTGAAAAAAGCCTGCGGTTCATCGCGGTGATCACCTGCCTGTTCATTCTGACGGCTGTCTGGCCGGCTGTGGCCCAGAATGAGTGGGACTGCTTCACGGCAAAATCTTTTACCATCATCGACGCGGACACCGGCAAGACTCTTCTTGCCAACAACGCCCGCCAGATGATCCCACCGGCCAGCACCCTCAAGATCATGACCGCCATGTATGTCCTTGATCACCTGAAACTGGACGACAAGGTGCAGGTGAGCGCCTATGCCGCCTCGGCGCCGCCATCCAAGATCAACATCAAGCCGGGGGAAACATACACGGTGAGGGACCTGTTGTATGCCCTGCTGTTGTCGTCGGCCAACGACGGGGCCCGGGCCCTGGCCGAAGCGGCGTGTGGCAGTGAGTCCGTCTTCGCCCAGAAGGTCACCGAGCAGGTGCGTCAGTGGGGGGCCTACCGCACCAGCGTGGCCACCGCCAACGGCCTGCCCAACGAGAACCAGTTTTCCACGGCGGAGGACCTGGCCCTCCTTTTCCGGCGGGCCATGCAGAACCCGACATTCGCACAAATCGTCGGCACCAAATATTATGATATCCAGGGAGAGCGGGAACTCCGCAACCACGACCGTTTCCTCTTTACCACCCCCCTGGCCAGGGGCGGCAAAACCGGCTACACCAGGGCCTCCCTGCATACCTATGTGGGCGAGTTCAAGAATCAGGACAAAACCATTATTATCGCCATGATGGGAAGTAAACGGATGTGGTCGGACTTGCGGACCCTCATCGAAAAGGGCTTCGCCCTGGAGGGCAAGCCCATAGCCAAACTCGAACCCCTGGAGGAGCGCCTGCGTTTTGCCCGGCATGAATATGGCAACAGCGTGGGGGCGGAAGCAGTTTCTTATAAGAAAATCAGGAAGAAGAAGCGGGTGAGCCACCGCCGGACCCAGATGAAGCGGCAGAATTCCCAGGTTTCTCTGGGCTCACTGGCGGAAATCCCGAGTAAAAAAACCACCCGGAAGAGATAAGCCGCCTTCGGCTCTGTCCGTAAGTAACTTCCGTCCGGACCGAAGCCCACCGCTTCTTAATGGTCTGACCACCGGGGACGCGGGCCGGGCGGAAAAAATCAGCCCGGATGAGCAGTGTCCGGCGGGGTTTTTTGCGATGCAGCCGGTTAAAAAACACCATAAATCCATATACTTGTCTAAACGGTCGAGTTGGTTACGTTTTTTCCCTCTCCGCTCAACGGGGAGAGGCTCAGGGTGAGGGGGAAGTGGTCAGCCTATGAAACCACCCCTCACCCCAGCCCTTTCCCTTCGCAGGGAGGAGGGAGTTTCTCCTCAGCAGTCTTGGCCTGCACGTGGGGATGCCTGGGTCTTAAGCCTCTCATCCACCGCCACCTGTGCGAGGTCTCTGCCAGACATCTCTGCGCCCGGATATGGTTAAGCCTATGAAAGGCCTGTTCAATAAGGTAAAAAACCGCACTACCCGCCAGCGTTTCGTGGTCTCCACCGTCCGCCGGGGAGAAAACCTGTTCGAAACGGCAGTGTTCGCCGCCTCCTTGTGGTACTTCCCCAGATCGCTGTCCAACCCGGAGATGAAGGTCGAAACCTATTCCAAAGACGAGGCCTGGGATATGCATTACCGCATCACGGACCGCCTGACCACGGAGTTTCCGGCCCGGCTTTTCCAGGAATTTTCCCAAGATTAAGCCCCCTTCGTGTCCAGAAAACCGGACATTATGTTTATCTATCTGATGTTATTACCTGAACCTCTGGGAAAAGGGAGCCCCGGACTTCAGCCTGCGTCGGCACCAGGCTGGAAAATCTGTGCCAGCGGGGATTAATTTCGAACCCAAGAAGGGCTCTTCAGCCCATAAGTGATTTTTGCCAGAGGCTCACCTGTCATAAAAATCTCAAGTTTCCTCTCATAATTGCCGATAAGCTAAACGAAATAATCTCGGATCACCGACAAGGGCAAACTACACCGAAAGGGTAGGACGCAAAGTCTCCGGCCTACAGCCTCAAGGGCTAAGGCAGCGGGACTGCCGAAGTGAGCGGCTTTACCACTTCCCGTCTTTTCCCTTTCCTTTCCAGGTTGCTCTTGGCGTGTACCGTGGAGTCCGATTCAGGCAGTCACCTTTAAGGTGACCCGGTCATGCCCATGTCATTTTTGTTTTTAATAATTTTGAACAAAATAGGGGTAATAAAATGATGGTTCCAGGTTGCGGCAAGCACTTTGTTAGGGGTGAAAGTGGGGCAGCCATGGTGGAATTTGCCATTCTATTGCCGGTGCTTCTCCTTATCATTCTGGGCATCCTGCAGTTCGGTCTCATATGGTACACCAAGTATGTTATCACTGCCGCATCCCGGGAGGGAGCTCACTATGCCGCGGTTTATACTGCCGATCCCGCCAACATTCCCAGTCGGATAGCACCTTGCAACCTTACTAACCCCACAGTTCTGGAGTTGGTGGAAAATTATTGTAAGGGTTCCTTAAATAACACTCCCGTGACGGTAACACCTGGCGGATCTGGCTGGACGACCGGGACAACCGGAGCTGATGTGACCATCCAGGTAACTTGTCAGAATCCCTGGAACCTGCTGGGAGGTTTCTTGCCAAGTTTATCAAACATCCAGCTTCAAGCGCAAACTACCATGAAATGTGAGTAACTCTATAAATCGTCAACAGAACAACTTAGAAGGGGTTCATTATGGAAGACCTGAAATCGTTAGTCCGGGAAGAATCAGGGAGTGCGGCGGTCCTGACCTGTATAGCGTTGACATTACTCCTGGGTTGTGCAGCCTTAGTCATCGACCTCGGTCATCTTTATGTGGTAAAGCAGGAGCTGCAAAATGCCGCCGATGCCGGCTCAATGGCCGGGGCCGATTATCTCGCTCCTTATGTCAGTGGAAATCCTCCCACCCCTGACTGGAATGCTGCCCAGACATGGGCAAGCAGCGCCACCAAGGAAAATAAAACGGACAACACTCTGATCACTGATTGCCAGGTCCAGGTGGGTTATTTCAATCTTCTCAACAAGGTGTTGCAATCAACCGCCATTATTCCTACCACTGCTGATGTGCCGGCGGTAAGGGTCACGGTGTCAAGGGTAGACGGGCAAAACACCGGGGCAGTATTGCCGTTTATAGCTCAAGTACTGGGCATAAACTATATGAATGTGAGCGCCCAAGCGACGGCCATGCTCTCTTGTCCCTCGACGGCAAAGGGCCAGACCCTTTTTCCCGTCGCAGCCAATAAAGGGGTTATGCAATTACTTTTTAATACTTCGGACGGTAATCCTGGATCCGGGCTAAGCCAACCATTTTACATAGGGTCGAATTATCACTATCCTGACCTCAATACGGGCGCAGATCAGGTGGCGGGAGAGTGGACTTCCTTTTTTAATGAAAAAAACGATGTTTCCACCATTCGAGACCTGATTTATAACAGGAACCCTTTGCCTATCAGCATAGGACAGTTGATTCAATGCATGTCCGATATTTATGTTCAGCCCGGGACCAAAACCTCCCTCTATAATGACGTGGTGGATGCAAACCTTGTTAAAGCCGATGGCACAGGGCCAACTGTTTTCCTCCCTGTCGTCGATTTAAGTAGTCTCGACACCCACGCCTGGAACCCGGTTTATTGCTATATTCCCATCAAAATCTTGGAATCGGTGGGAAATAACAAGAAATACATCAAAGCAAAGCTGGTGAAGAGAGCGAAAATGCCCTCTGATCAAGCGGGAGGACCCTGTTATGGAGCCTATAGCCCGGCAAGAATTGTCCAGTAATACCTGATCTGGGTCTTGTTTCATCAGGCGGGGAAAAGAGGAAGGAATGGCAGCAAGCCGCGAGGGGCGGGTTGGTCTGCGGACCCGCCTCTTCATTTTCCCAAGAGCCATGAAGATTTGTGGCCTGACCTGACCATCAAGGGGACGGCAGATCCAGTTGGATTTTGACTCAGTCTCCCGGGTCTTCCGTTTCTGCCGCCTCCACCCCCCAGACCGCGATGCCCGCCTGGTCGGCCAGGGCCACCATCTCCTGCCGGTCGAAGATGAGGGTTTTGCCGGCCTCTATGGCCAGCACCACTGCGTTTACCTCGCGCATCACCTCGATGGTGTTTTTGCCCACCGTGGGCAGGTCGAAACGCAGGTCCTGCTTGGGCTTGCTGACCTTGACCACCACCGCGCCGGCCCCGGCCAGGCGGCCCCCCCGGCGGATGGTGTCGTCGGTGCCTTCGATGGCCTCGAGCGCGGCTACCACCTGGCGGCGCACCACCACACACTGGCCCAGGTCCAGGCGGCCCACCTGCTTGGCAATGGTAAAGCCGTAGGTAATATCCTCGAGTTCTGCGGCGGTGGGCCGGCGGCGGGAAAGTTGCCCGACAGTGGCCAGCAGTTCGTCCAGGTAGAGGAGGGGTGAGACGATGGTAATGCCTTCAGCTTCCAGTTCGGCGGCCAGACCCCGCAGGATGCGGTCGTCATGGCCGGCGCCGGCCCGGCGGACAATGGCCAGGGCCCGGAAATCAGGCCGGAAATCCCGGAAAAGGCGGCCCCGGCTCACCCCTCCGGCCATCACCGCCCGGGTGACATGGGCCTCTTGGAAGGCGCGGATGATTTTCCCCACCTGGCCCACATAAATCCACCGGCACTGGTGTGCCAGAGATTCTATTGCCGGGTCGGTTTCATGCCGGTGGGCCACCGCCACCACCTCGAGGCCCCGGCGGCGGGCGGCGTCGGCGAACAGCAGGGGAAACCGCCCTTTACCCGCGATTAGACCGATTTTCTCTGGCATCCACGGGCACCAGACCCCGTTCGGAGGTTTCCACGAACTGGAGGAGGTGTTGGACTTCCACGCACTGGGTGACTTCCTGCCTTACCTTCGCCACGGCCTCCTTGGTGTTCAGCTCGGAGTTGAAGAGAATATCATAGGCCTGCCGCAGGGCCTGCACGGAGGTGTCGGAGATGTCGCTGCGCTTGAGGCCCACCAGGTTGAGCCCCACGAGTTTGGCCCGGTTCCCCACCGCCATGGTGTAGGGGGGCACGTCCCGGGGCACCGCGGAGGCGCCGCCGATGAAGGCATGGCGGCCGATGCGGGAAAACTGGTGCACCGCCACAAATCCTCCCAGGATGGCCCGGTCTTCCACGATGATGTGTCCGGCCAGGGTGGCGGCATTGGACATGATGACCTTATTGCCGATGAGGCAATCGTGAGCCACGTGAGAGTATGCCATGAACAGGTTGCCGTTGCCCACCCGGGTGACGCCGCCGCCTCCGGCCGTGCCCCGGTGCATGGTGGCAAATTCCCGGATGGTGTTGTCATCTCCGATGATGAGCCGGCTGACTTCGCCGGCGAACTTGAGATCCTGGGGGATTTCCCCCAGCGCCGCGAACTGAAAAATACGGCAGCGGGCCCCGATGGTGGTGTATTCTTTGATGACCGCGTGGGAACCGATTTCGGTGTCCGGCCCCACCTCCACCTTTCCCTGGATGATGGCGTAAGCCCCGATGGTGACGCCCTCGGCCAGTTCGGCAGCGGGGTCCACAATGGCCGTCGGGTGAATGTGGGCCATGCTATTCCTCTTGCTTCCCGACCATGGCCATGAGCTCTGCTTCGGCCACCAGTTGGTCGTTTACCGTGGCCTTGCCCGCCATCTTGAAATACTTCTTTTTCCCTTTGAGGATCGTGAGATCAAGAATGAGCTGGTCCCCGGGCAGCACCGGTTTGCGGAAGCGCACCTTGTCCAGGCTCATGAGGTAGAGTGCCTGGTTGCCCATATTTTCCGGGGCGGACAACAAGGCCAGGATACCGGCCACCTGGGCCATGGCCTCGACGATGAGCACCCCGGGCATGATGGGGTGTTGAGGAAAATGGCCGATAAAGAAAGGCTCGTTGACGGTGATGTTTTTTAAGCCGACGATATGTTTGTCCAGCTCGACGCTTAAAATCCGGTCCACCAGGAGAAACGGGTAGCGGTGAGGCAGGATTTTCATGATTTCTTCTATGGTGGGCGGCTGGGTCATGTTGCTGAATTCCTTTCCGAAGAAGCGGTCCATCGGGCCACCTGCTGCTCCAATTTTTTAATCCTGTGGTATAGGTCCGGCAGGGTGTGCCAGCAGGCCCAGATACGATGAGTTTCTTTCAGGGGCCAGGCCGGCGTGCCCAGCAGAACCTGGCCGGGAGGCACCGATTTGGTCACCCCCGCCTGGGCCCCGATCTGGGTGTGGTCGCCGATGTGGATGTGTCCCACCAAACCGACCTGTCCCCCCAGGGCCACCCAGCGGCCGAGTTTACTGGAGCCGGCAATACCCGCCTGGGACGCTATGACGCTGTGCTCCCCCACTTCAACGTTGTGGGCCACCTGCACCAGGTTGTCGATCTTCACCCCCCGCCCTATCCGGGTCTCGCCCAGCGCGCCCCGGTCAATGGTGACATTGGCCCCGATTTCCACATCGTCTTCGATGACCACGGTGCCCAGTTGGGGGATCTTCACCTGGCCCTCGGGAGTGGGGATGAAGCCGAAGCCGTCGGCGCCGATGACCGCGCCGCTGTGAATAAGCACCCGGGCCCCTATCCGGCAGCGCTCCATGATGGTGACCCGGGGGGCAAGAAAGGTGTCGTTGCCGATGACGGTTTCCGGGCCCACATAACAACCGGGCATGAGGGTGACCCGGTCTCCCAGGATGACGCCGTCTCCCACAAAGACCAGCGGGGCGATGGCCACATCCTGGCCCAGGGTGACATCCGCCCCCAGGCAGGCCTGGTCGCTGATCCCGGTCCAGCCAGGCCGGGGCGGGGCAAAGAGAGCCGCCACCCGGGCATAAGCCAGGTAGGGGTGCGCCACCACAATGAGGGGTTTGTTAAGGCTCGCCCATTGCGGAGAGACGATAACGGCGCCCGCCCGGCTGGTTTTCCCCAGTCGGGCGAAGCGGGCATGGGCGATGAAGGTGATATCCTCCGGGCCGGCCTGGTCAACAGGGGCCAGGCCCCGGATCACCAAGCCGGGCGGCCCCCGAAGTTCGCCTCCCAGGAGGTCCGCCAGTTCGCCCAGGGTCAAAGCCTTTGCCATGGTTTACTTGAAGGCTGCCCGCACCTTTTCGGTTACGTCAAGGGATTTATCCCGCACGTAAGTGCCGGCCTTGGGGAAGATGATGTCCAGATTTTCCTGTTCCGCCACCAGGGCCACCGCCTTATTCATTTTTTCCATCAGAGGCTTCATGGCCTGCTGATAATATTCCTGGAAACTCTTTGCGGCGGTATCCCTGGATTTCTGGATTGCATCAATTTTTTGCTGAAATTCAGATTCCTTGCGTTTCCTGGCCTCGTCTTTGATGATGCCGGCCTGGGCCTGCTTCTGGAATTCCTGGATCTGCTGCCCTAATTCTTGTTCCCGCTGCTGCAAAGGACGGCCCAGTTCTTCGGACTTTTTCTTCAGGCTGCCCTCAATGCGCTTGTACTCGGGTGAGTTGTTGATAATGCTCTCGATATCCACCACGCCGATGCGCAGTTCTTTGGCTGCAACTGAGGTCAGCAGCAGGCCGATGATAACCACTACGCACAATAAACAGCAAGCAAGTTTGTTCATAAAAACCCTCCTTAAGTAGGCAAAGTCCCTGAAAGGACGTTCATCTCGGGTTTCTCGGGGAGGCCGGGGTCAGGCTGGCCCCCCATTGGTTCAAAAGCTGCCGCCGATGGTGAATTCCCAGGCGCTTTGCTGCTCATAACTCTTCTTGTCCAGGTTGTAGCCCCACTCGACTCTGAGGGGACCCATGGGCGAGAACCATCGGATGCCGCCGCCCAAGCTGGTGCGGACGTTGGGGGTGATGAGTCTGGCGCTGGAGCCGTACACATTGCCGCAATCAAAAAACACCAGTCCCACAATGCCGTAATTCTTGAGGCGCGGCACCGGAAAGCGCCACTCCGTGTTGACCTGGAAGAACTTGTTGCCGCCGACGCGGTCATGGGTGACCGGGTCCCGGGGGCTAATGGTGGCATATCGAAATCCCCGGATGGTGTCAATGCCCCCCAGATAGAATAATTCATATGACGGCTGCTGCCCATACCCCAGGGCCTGGAGGTAACCGCCCCGGACGTGGAACACCCCCACCGTGTTCCACTTCAGGGGACGGTAAAAGGCCTGGTCAACTATATAGCGCAAAAAGGCCACCTGGCCGCCCAGACCCGCCCATTCTATGGTAGCGCTGCTGTTCATGCCGTGGGTGGGGGTGAACAGGGAGTCCCGGGTATCCCGGGCCACGCCGATGCTCATGGCGCTGGTATTGTGGATCTTGCTGGCCTGCACAATCGTGGGGGTGTTCAGGGCGGAGAAGGACAGATCATACAGTTTGACATAATCCCAGCGGTAGCTGCCGAAGAGCTTGGTGTATTTCCAGCGCAGGGGGTGGGCCAGGCGGATGGAGCCGCCGGTGCTGTTCTGGGTGTATTCATCGTAGATCCGCATCCAGTTGTAAACATCGATACCCAGGCCCAGGGGCCGGTCGAAAAGATAGGGCTCGGTAAAGCTGATACGATAGCGGCTGGCGATGGAACCGATCATGGCCTGCACCTGCAGCCTTTGGCCCCGGCCGAACAGGTTGTTCTGACTGACTTCGATCATGCCCACCAGGTGGTCCTGGGTGCTGTAACCGACGCCTACCCCGAAGCTGCCGGTGGGTTTTTCCTTGACCGTGACTTTGAGGTTAATGCGGTCCGGCGTGGTGCCGGGACTGGTGCTCAAGTTTACATCTTCGAAATATTCCAGGCGTTTCAGGTTCTTCATGCCTTCTTTGAGCTTGGTGGCATTGAAGAGCTCCTGCTCATAGACCCGCAATTCCCGGCGGATTACCTTATCCCTGGTCTTGACGTTGCCGGCGATCTCAATCCGCTCGAAATACACCTTCTTGCCCTTGGTGATGTCGAAGGTGATGTCCACGGTGCGGGTTTTATCATTTTCCTTCAACAAGGGGGTGACGTCGGCGTTGGCGTAGCCCTGGTCGGCATACAGGTCCGAGAGCGTGGTGATGTCCTTTTGAATTACCTCGCGGCTATAGATATTTTCTTTGTTGATATGAATTTTTTTGAATAAATCTTCCTTGCTTTCTAACAGGTCCCCCTGAAAATCGACCTTGCCGACCTTAAACTGCGGCCCCTCGGTAATGGGGAAGGTGATATAGGCCCAGCCCCCTTCCACATCGACCTTGGGTTCCCCCACCTTGGCCTTGATATAGCCGTGGTTGAAGTAGAAAGCCCCGATCTTTTCCGCGTCCTGCTCCAGTCGTTCCTGCACCAGCTTGCCGGCGCCGGTGATGCGGGAAATAAGGGGGAGTCCCTTTTCCTTGGTTTCGATGACCTTTTTCAGTTCCTTGGCCGTGAACGCCGTGTTGCCTTCAAATCTGATTTCTTTGATGGTAACCGGACCGCCCTCCTCGACGTTAAACACCAGGTTGACTTCTTCCGGGGTAAGGGGCTCCAGGCTGTAGGTAATCTTAGCCCCGTAGTATCCTTTCTCGCGATAGACCTTCAGGCCCTTTTCGATGGCCTCTTTGATGATCGGTTCCGAGGCCACCGTCAGGTTCTTGATTTCCATGGCATCCTTCAGGGCCTTACTTTTTATGTTAAAGTTGCCCCGGAAGATGATGTCGTGAATGGAGGGTTTTTCCTTGACGATTATTGTGAGGACCCGGCCCTGCGGCGTTTCGCTGATGTCAAATCTGACGTCCGTGAAGTAGCCCAGCTTATAGATGGCCTTCAGGTCCTCCCGGAGTTTGGTGGGGTTAACCAGGTCGCCTTCCCGGGTTTGCATGACCCCCACGATGGCGTCGGCTTCAATGCGGTGGTTGCCTCTCACTGCGATCTTTTTAATGCGCTCTTTCCCCACCGTCCTCAACGCGGCCTCCCCGGCCATCTGGCGGGCCAGGCCGGGGAGGGAGGAAATCCCGGTTCCCTGGAGTTTCAGGACGACGGGAGCCAGGCGGCCGGAAAGGTCAATAACGTGGGCTTCCAGGGCCACCGCTTCCCCGACGATGACCACCTGGCCGTAAACGGCTGTGTCGGCTCCCTGCCTTTGGCCGATTTCCTTGGCCAGCTTATCAGTCATCGGCTCCTTGCTGGCCGCGATCTCCTTTTTCAGGTCCTCCAGCGGGACCACGGTGAGCCCTTCTGCCTTAAAGCGCTTTTCGAATTCCTCGGTCACCTTTTCCCCCAGATAGTCCCGGGGAACCTTGCTCAAAACCGGAAAAGGAAAGAGGGCCACTTTTTTGATAATCAGTTCGGGTTCCTGGGCCGGCACCTTCCTCACTCCCATCGTGCCCACCAAGACCCAGATAATCAAAAGTAGTGCGAAGAGTAGACGCCGCCGCAACTCAGTCTCCCCGTATCGTCATGGCCTTCCCGTCAACCAGGGTGATTTGCCGGGTAAGGGCTTGGGCCAGATTCAGATTGTGCGTGACAATCACGGAAGTCAGCCCTTGTTCGCGGTTCAAATCCAGGAGCAATTCCTGCACCTGGGCCCCGCTGTGGGGGTCCAGATTGCCCGTGGGTTCATCCGCCAGAAGGACCTCGGGCTTCAATACCAGGGCCCGGGCCACCGCTACTCGTTGTTGTTCCCCGCCGGAAAGGGTGGATACCCGGTGCCGCAGGCGGTGTCCCAGGCCCACCCGCACCAGGATGGCCTCGGCCGCCTGCCGGGCCTGGGATGGGTGAACCCGGGCAATAAGGGCCGGCATCATGACGTTTTCCAGGGCATTGAACTCGGGCAGGAGGTAATGGAACTGAAAGACGAAACCGATTTTCCGGTTGCGGAAGGCTGCCAGACGCCGGTCATCAAGGGTGAAAATATCCTCCCCTTCCCAGATCACTTTCCCCCGGGTAGGGCGCTCCAGGGTCCCCAGAATATGCAGGAATGTGGATTTGCCTACCCCGGACGCCCCCACCACTGCCAGGGTCTCTCCGGCATACACCTTGATATCCAGGCCCTTGATGACCTCCACCTGGTTGCCGTTGGTGGTGAAGGTCTTCACCAGTCCCTGGACCTCAATTTTTACCGCTCGGGAGGCGGCGGGGGATGTAACTGCCATGGGCTCCAAATCAGGATTTCCCACCTTAGCACTTTCTGAGGAACGCGTCAAATGCGCGAGATAGTGTACTTTCCCCGATATAACTCTCCACACGTTTGCCCTGCTGTCTGGGGGCCGACTGAGGTGGCCGCTCCGTTCTTGGGCACACAGGGGTGCGCCCCTGCTGAACTTTTTGATACCTGCGCCGGGGACCCCATGCCGGCTCAACCCTACTCATAGCGGATAGCTTCCACCGGGTCCAGGCGGGAGGCCTGCCAGGACGGGTACAGGGTGGCCAAAAAGCTGATAAGCAGAGCCGCACAGACGATGGCGGCCAGGTCCGGGGCCTGGATCTTCACCGGCAGGGTGGAAATGAGGTACACGTCCCGGGGGAGCTTGATAAATTCATAGCGCTGCAACAGCCCGCACATGATCAACCCCAGAATCACGCCCAGGGCGGTGCCGAAAGAGCCGATGAGCAGCCCGTCCAGCACAAAGATCCGCATGATGCTTTGGCGGGTCGCCCCCATGGACTTTAAGATGGCGATCTCCTTGGTCTTTTTCATCACCATCATGAACAGCGTGGAGGCGATGCCGAAGGCCGCCACCAGGATGATGAGGGTGAGGATGACGAACATGGCGATCTTCTCCAGCTTCAGGGCCGAGAAGAGGCTGTAGTTCATGTTGATCCAGTCTCGGGCAAAAAAGGTCGGCCCCAGCTTGTGGATGATGGCCCGGCTCATTTCCGCGGCCGCATAAATGTTGTTGACGCTGACCTCCAGGCCGGTCACCTGGTGCCCAAAGCCCAGCAGGTCCTGGAGGGCGGGCAGGCTGACATAGAGCAGCGAGCTGTCGAACTCGTACATGCCGGAATGGAAGATGGCCGCCACCCGGAACAGCCGCAGACGGGGCAACTGGCCCATGGGGGTGAGCGTCCCCCTGGGGATGTAGAGGTTGAAAAAGTCCCCCACCTGGAGGTTGAGGCGCCGGGCCAGCTCATTTCCCAGGGCCGCGGGGGGCGGTTCTCCGGAGGCAAAATTGGCCACTTCGGCGAAGCTCCCCTGGCTCACCTTCAGGTGCTTCGGGCCTCCGGCTTTCAGCACATTGTCCGCCAGTCCCCGCAGCATCCCTCCCGAGATGTTGCCGGGGGTGGAAAACATCACCGGGGTATAGAGATAAGGCTCCACTGTGGTAACCCCCGGCACGGTTTTGATTTCGTCCGCGAGGCGATCGTAATCGGCGATGCGCCCTTCTTTGGACAGGACAATAATCTCGGGGTTGACGCTTAAGATTTTGCTCTTCAGGTCTTCATCAAAGCCGGTCATGACGCCGATGACCACGATGAGGGCCATAACCCCCACTGCCACCCCGGCGATGGAAAAGACCGACGACAGGGAAATGAACCCTTTCTGCCGCCGGACCCCTTTCAGCATACGCAGGGCCACAAAGGTCTCGAAAAAGCCCATGGTTATTTCTCCGGCCTGAGCAGGGGAAACAGAATAACGTCGCGGATGGAGGGAGAGTCGGTAAAGAGCATCACCAGGCGGTCAATGCCGATGCCTTCGCCTGCGGCCGGAGGCATGCCGTGTTCCAGGGCGGTCAGATAATCCTCATCCACGGCGTGAGGCATTTCTTCGTCGCCTGCGGCATGGGCCGCCAGTTGGGCCTCGAACCGGGCCCGCTGGTCATCCGGGTCGTTCAGCTCACTAAAGGCGTTGGCCATCTCCCGCCCGGCAATGAACAACTCGAAGCGGTCCACCACCTCCGGATTGTCGTCGTTTCTCCGGGACAGGGGCGAGGTCTCGGTGGGATACCCGACGACAAAGGTGGGCTGGATGAGCCTGGCCTCCACGTGCAGGTCGAAAAGCTTGGTCAGGGCGCGGCCATACCCTTCCCCCGGCCTGAGCTGCACCCCTTCTTTTGCGGCCAGTTCCAGAAGCTGCTTGCGGTCAGCCACCACTTCCCGGGGAATGCCACCCACCTCGGTCAGGGAGTCTTTCAGGTCCAGGCGGCGCCAGGGGGGCGTGAAATCAATGGTCTGCCCCTGGTATGCAAAGACATACGCCCCCAGGATTTCCCGGGCCAGGAAGCAGAAAAGCTCCTCGGTGAGGGCCATCAGGTCCTCATAGGTGGCGTAGGCCTGGTAAAACTCCACCATGGTGAATTCCGGGTTGTGCAGGCTGGAAAGCCCTTCGTTTCTGAAATTGCGGTTGATTTCGTAGACCCGGTCAAAGCCGCCGACCACCAGGCGCTTGAGGTACAGTTCCGGCGCGATGCGCAGATACAACTGCATGTCCAGGGCCTGGTGATGGGTAATGAAGGGCTTGGCGGTGGCCCCCCCGGGGATGGGCTGCATCATGGGGGTTTCCACCTCAAGGAAGCCCCGCTCGTCCAGGAATTGGCGCAACAGCCGGGTGATGGCCGCCCGGGTGCGGAACACCTGCCCCACCCGGGGGTTCATCAACAGGTCGAGATAGCGCTGCCGGTAGCGGGCCTCCACATCGGTGAGCCCGTGGTATTTTTCCGGCAGCGGCCGCAGTGACTTGGTGAGCACCGCAAAGCGGCGCGCCGCCAGGGTCAGCTCCCCGGTCTTGGTGCGGAACAGCGTCCCTTCAAACCCCACAAAGTCGCCGATGTCCAGTTTTTTGAACCAACCGAAGGCCTCCTCCCCCAGCACCTCTTTTTGGACATAAACCTGGAGGCGGCCGGTGCTGTCCTGAACATGGCAAAAAACGGCTTTGCCGAACTTGCGGACCAGCATGAGGCGGCCGGCCAGCCGGAAGGTGTCGGTCAGCTTCTCCAGGTCAGGACCTGAAAGACTCCCATATCTTTCCATCACCTGGGCGATGGTGTGGCTGGGGGCAAACCGGTTAAAGAAGGGGTCAACCCCCCCCCGGCGAAACTCCTGGACTTTTTCCCGGCGCTGAGCAAGAATGTGGTCGGCCAGTGACATAATCTCAGAAAACTTGAGCCTTACTTCACAAAGTTTTAAAAAGCTGATTGTATGTAAATCTATCTGTGCGGTTAGTCAAGCGCGAAGTAAGAAGTGTTAAGCGGGTATGCCCAGGTTGGTCCCCCCTTGTCGGGAAGGAAAGAAACAGGAGCTCCTGACAGCGGAACGTTCCCAGGCAAGAGCCGGCAAAACGGCGAGTCGGCTGGCTCGATTTTTGCAATCTATTAAAAACTAAAAAGCTTTCCGGCAGACGGCCTCGCAAATGATTTTTATTTACTCTGTATATTACTAAACATTTTTGATAAAATATTCTTTGGTCCATATGTTTGCCTTGGGTTTGGAAACGTTTTTCCTGGAAATGAACACCACGGCCGGCACCGACATCCTGGACATGACACCGCAGGTCCAGGAGTTGGTCGGTGGTTCGGGGATTGCCCAGGGTCTGGTGCATCTTTTCATCCCCGGCTCCACCGCAGCCCTTACTACCATCGAGTATGAGTCCGGGGTGGTGAATGACTTGAGGGGCGCCATCGAACGGCTCTTCCCCCGGGACATCCCCTATGAACATGACCGCCGCTGGGGCGACGGCAACGGCTACGCCCACGTGCGGGCCGCATTTTTAAAGCCCGACCTCACCATCCCCCTGGAGAACGGCAAGCTCCGGCTCGGGACCTGGCAGCAGATTGTGCTGTTGGATTTTGACAATCGCCCTCGCCGCCGCCGCATCCATGGGCAGATCATGGGCCTTATATCGTCCACACAACCATCGTGAAATCTTCCCGCTCTTCCCTCTCGATAACGACGGCACAGTTGACCCTGGCGGACAATGTCCTGGCCCAGGCCCTTTTCGGCGAACAGGGGCAAAATCTCCGTCTTATCGGCCGCCTGCTGGGGGTAAAGCTGACCAACCGGGGCAATCAGGTCTCCATGGAGGGTGCAGGCTCCCAGGTAAAACTGGCCGGCCGGGTCCTCGAGGAACTGTATCAGCTCCTCGAAACCGGCTATGCCCTGGCCCCCCAGGATGTCCAGCACGCCGTGAAGATCCTGCAGGGCCAGGAAGAAACTGCCATCAAGGACATCTTCCTGGACACCGTTTACATCTCCGCCATGAAGCGGCGCATCACTCCCAAGAGTATCACTCAGAAGCGCTATATCGAGGCCATCCGCACCCACGACATCGTTTTCGGGGTGGGGCCGGCGGGGACCGGCAAGACGTACCTGGCCATGGCCATGGCGGTGGCCGCTCTCATGAACCACGAGTTCATCCGCATCGTCCTGGCCCGGCCCGCGGTGGAAGCCGGCGAAAAACTGGGGTTCCTGCCCGGGGATCTCTACGAGAAAGTAAATCCTTATTTGCGTCCGCTGTACGACGCGCTCCACGATATGATGGATTTTGACAAGGCCACCCGCCTGGTGCAGCGGGGTATCATTGAAGTAGCCCCCCTGGCCTTTATGCGGGGCCGCACCCTGAATGACTCTTTTGTTATCCTGGACGAGGCCCAGAACACCACTCCCGAACAGATGCTCATGTTCCTGACCCGCCTGGGGTTCGGCGCCAAGGCGGTGATCACCGGGGACGTCACCCAGATCGATCTCCCCAACGGCGCCCAATCGGGACTGGTGGAGGCCCGCCAGTTGCTGAGCGGCATCGAGGGCATCGGCTTTATTCACTTTACGGAACGGGACGTGGTGCGCCATCCCCTGGTGCAGGATATTATCCGGGCTTATGAGGCCCACCGCCGGGAGCAGGCAGGGTCCCGCAAGGACACCGTACGCCATGCCGGATAAAGAGATACCCCAGAAAATCTCCCGCCTGCGGGAATGGGCGAACGCTCTGTGGGACAGGTGCCGCTGGCCCCGCCACCGCAAGACCTTCTGGTCGGCAAAACATGAGCAGCCTGCCAAGATTATCCTGCTCGTTGCCGTAGGCCTGGCTATCGCCATGATCCTGGCGCCCCAGCCCAGAAAACCCCTGGGTGACTACAAGATAAATACCCTGGCCCAGGGGAGCGTCAGGGCGGCGTCAGACTTTCAGGTCCTTGACGAGGAGACCACCCTCAAACGCCAGCGGCTGCTTCTGGCCAGCCTGCCCCCGATTTTTGACTTTGACGACCAGATGGTCAGCAGAACCCAGGACCGGCTGCACCGCAGCCTGGATTTTCTGCGCCAGACCACCCAGAAAATCATGACTGAGTTTCCCGCCACACCGGGACCGAATGGCACTCAGAAATCACCCGGTTTTTACCGGATCTATCCCCAGCTTCTCAAACATAAAGATGAATTTGACCATATCTTGGGAGCCAACCTGCCCCTGGCCACCTTTCAACTCCTGGTCAAGTCGGAGTTCTCCCCGGCTCTGGAAGCTCTCATTTCTCAGGTGCTCGAGCAGTTTTATCGTGAAGGCATCATAGCCAGCAACACCATTCCGAACCCGCCGCCCAAAGAAATTATCCTGCGCCACCTGTCCACCAAAGAAGAGCAGATCGTTAAAGCCCCGTTCCCCTTCTTTCCGGTGGACAACATGCGCAAACCCATGGCCAGCTATTGCCGGGAAATAGCCACCGATTTCCCCCCCGCGGACCGCCTGTTGGTGTGTGATATCGTGCAATATCTGGCGGTCCCCAATATCTCCTTCAATCTGGCCGAGACCCTGGAAAGTCAGCAAAAAAGCCTCAAGGAGTTCCAGCCCACCTATTTTAAGGTGAAAGCCGGCGAACTCATCCTTCAGGAGGGGGAGCGCATTACCCCCCTGCACCTGGCCAAGCTGAAGGCCCAGGCCGCAATTTTCACCCCGCGGCGAACGTTCATCCTGTTTTTAGGGACCTTTCTCAGTGTGGTGATCACCCTCTGGCTGGTCTATAACCTGGCCCGCATCTCGCTGAAAAGCTTTTCCACCAAGCTCAGGGACCTGTCTTTTCTGGCGGCGCTCACCATGCTCTGCCTGCTGGCCAACTATGGCCTGGTGAGCCTGGCGGACATCGTCGCCCCGCTTAAACCGCTGTTGGGCAAAAACCTGATCTTCGCCGTGCCCATCGCCCTGGGCCCTATCTGCGCCGCCCTGTTCCTGGGGCTGGAGACCGGCCTGGTCATGGCCTTTTTGCTGGCCACCCTGACTGCCCTGCTGTTACCCAAGCCGTTTCCCCTGTTCCTTTACCTGGTGACCGCCGGCCTCATGGGCGTCTGGGGGGTGCGGTCCCACCAGCGGCGCCGTTCCATGATCAACACCGGCCTGGCAATTTGCGGCGTCAATCTCCTTATGGTCACGGCCTTTAATCTGTTGGATTTCCCGTTTACCCCGAGGGATCTGCTCCTGCGGTGGTCCTTTGCCGTGAGCGGCGGCTTTCTTACCGGAATTTTGGCCCTGGGACTCACTCCCATCATCGAAACCCTGTTCAACTACACCTCCAACATCCGCCTGCTCGAGTTGCTCAACCTGGACCAACCCCTTTTGAAGGAACTCATGCTGATAGCCCCGGGCACCTACCATCACTCCCTGGTGGTGGGTCAGATCGTGGAAGCCACGGCCGTGGCCATCGGGGCCAATCCCATGCTGGCGAAAGCCGCGGCTTATTATCACGACATCGGCAAGATCAAAAAACCGGCATATTTCGTGGAAAACCAGTTCGGGGGGGAAAACAAGCACGAAAAGCTGGCGCCGTCCATGAGCAGCCTGATCCTCACCGCCCACGTCAAGGACGGGGTGGAACTGGCCCGGAAGCAGCGCCTGGGCGAGGCCATCTGCGACATCATCCAGCAGCACCACGGCACCTGCCTCATCAGCTATTTTTACACCAAGGCGAAAAATCAGGCCGCCGACCCCGAAAAGGTGAAAATCGAAGACTACCGCTATCCGGGCCCCCTGCCCCAAACCAAGGAAGCGGGGCTGGTGCTGGTGGCGGACCAGGTGGAGGCTGCCAGCAAGACCCTGACTGATCCCACCCCGGCCCGCATTCAGGGCATGGTGCAAAAAATCGTCAATAATATCTTTGCCGACGGCCAGTTGGACCAATGTGAGCTGACGTTAAAAGAACTCCATCTTATTGCCAAACATTGCACCAAGATCTTAAGCGGCATTTTCCACCACCGCGTCCAATATCCTTCCCCCGCCGAGAAAACCCGCACTCATGAAGATCTGGATAAGCAACCGACAAAGAAAAACGGCGTTAAGACCGGTAACGGTCAGAGAAAAAACCAGGAAGATCTTAGACGCCTTGGGATTGGCTCAGGCTGAGCTTTCCCTCACCCTGGTGGGTGATCGGGCCATGGCCCGCCTGAACCGGGAAACCTTCGGCCGGCGCGGGCCCACCAACGTCATCGCCTTCCCGGTGGACGCCCCGGAGGCTATCAGCGCATGCTGCCGGGGCAGTACGCCTGCTCCCGGTGAATCTCTGCAGGCTTCTTCCCAGCCGCCGCCGGTCCTGGGGGAAGTGGTCATATCCATCGAGACCACCCGGCGCCAAGCCGAAGAAAACGGCTGGCCCTGGGAAGAACTCTTCGACTTTTACCTGATTCACGGTATATTACACCTTGCGGGCTGCGACCACGAAACTCCCGAGGACGAAACGGCTATGACCGCCCGGACGTGGGAGTTGATGGATTTGATTCGCGGAAGAGGGAACTAAGGGCCACAGGGCCCACCCTCCCCAATCCCCGGCAAAATTGATCCGGAAAAATGGGAACGCAGATCCCGCCTATTCCGGACCTGAAAGGGGGTTGGGAGGGGAGTTTGGGGAGAGGGCGGAGGAGCCACCGCTTCCCCGGTCCTCCCCTCAAATCATCGTTATGCACGGAGGCGCCGGATGGCGAAGTTGGAAGTGAATGTGGATCATGTGGCGACCTTGCGTCAGGCCCGGAAAATTGACGAGCCCGACCCGGTGCATGCCGCGGTGCTGGCCGAACTGGCCGGCTGTGACGGCATCATCGTGCATCTGCGGGAGGACCGTCGGCACATTCAGGACCGGGACGTGTTTCTTTTGCGGCAGACGGTGCAGACCCGCCTTAACCTGGAGATGGCGGCCACTGAGGAGATGCTGAACATTTCCGCCCAGGTCAAGCCGGATCTGGTCACCCTGGTCCCGGAAAAACGGCAGGAGCTCACCACGGAAGGTGGTTTGAACGTCCAGGGCCAGAAGGAGCACCTGCGGGAATATATCCACAAGCTGAAAGAAGCAGGCCTCGAGGTCAGCCTGTTTGTGGACCCGGTTCCCGAGCAGATCAATGCCGCCAAACAGGTGGGGGGCACGTGGGTGGAGCTTCACACCGGCATTTATGCCGAGGCCCGGGAGGAGGCCCAGGCCCGGCAGCACTTCGATGAACTCCTGGACGCGGCCCGCCATGCCCGGAGCCTGGGTCTGAGAGTCAAATGCGGCCACGGGCTCAATTACCACAACTTGAAGCCCTTTCGGGGGCGGCCGGAATTCGAGGAGTTCAGCATCGGCCACAGCATCATCGGCCGGGCGGTGCTGGTGGGCATAGAACGGGCCGTGCGGGAAATGCTGGAACTCATTAACGGATAGCTGTCAGCTATCAGTCACTGGAACTCTCAGCAAAAAGCTGAACACTGACAGCTGAAAGCTACCAAGGAGAGCACATGGAAACCACCGGGGAACGCCCCCAGGAGTCTGTCGCCCAGGATCCCGAGATCATGAAATCCCTGGCCCTGGGAATTGTCGGCGATATGGCCAGGCTTTTCAAAGAACACGGTTTGACCGGCAAACCCATGAAAATCATTGAAGCGCTGATCTTCGCCATGTTTGTGGTCACCGAAACCTTTACCGCAGCCAAAAAAGGGCTGGACCAGGCCCGAAAATCCCTGGACCTGTTTCACCAGGACATGGTGGAATATATGTTCACGGAGTTTTTATTCAAAGACAGGAAGGCCAGGGATATGGAGGAGGTCCAGGCCCGCTTTCAGGAAATGAGGGAACTCATCAACCAGCGTTACCAGGAATACCGCCGGAATTTCCTGGAAGATTACCAGGATAAGCAGATGAGCTTTCGCCGGACCTTCAACAGTCTCACCGGCTATCTCCTCCCGGAAGCACTGTCCGAAGGTCAAGGAAAAGACCGCCTGATCGCCGAATTTTCAGTGAAGCTGGCGCATTTCTGGTCAGGGTGCCTATCCTCGTTCCAGCCTGGCCAGGGTTGAGAAAACTCAGGGTCGGGTTTTCCCCGGGTGGCACAGGCCCCATGCCTGTGCTATCTTTTTTGCAGCGAAGACCACAGGCTTCAGTGTGCTGGATATTGCAAAAATCCAGGGTGGGACAGGCCGCTGAGCCCGCCACCCGAGGCGGCCAGGAACTGCCGCCCTGCCGGTACCGACATCTTACTCTTTCCTAAATAACCATGCCGAATACGTCCTTCATCGATTTGCATACGCATTCCAACGCCTCGGATGGGACCCTGTCCCCCCGGGAGGTGGTGCGCCTCGCCAAGGAAAGGGGCCTGGCCGCCTTTGCCCTCACGGATCACGACACCATCGACGGGCTGGCGGAGGCCCTGGCCACCGGGCGCGAGTTGAATCTGGAGGTCATCCCCGGGGTGGAGATCAGCGCCCGGCATGCCCTCGGTTCCATGCACATTCTGGGATATTTCCTGGACTATGAAAGTGAGCTTCTGGCCAGCCGCCTGGCCGTCCTCAAACAGGCCCGCAAGGACAGAAACCCCCAAATTATCGCCAAGCTTAATAACCTCGGCATCCCCATCACCTTGGAGCAGGTGGAGGCCATCTCCGGCGGCGGCCAGGTAGGGCGCCCCCACATCGCCCAGGCCCTCTACCAGAGAGGCTTTGTGCGGTCCCTCCAGGAGGCCTTTGATATTTACCTGGGGAACAATGGCAGGGCATACGTAAGCAAATTCCGCTTTCCCCCCGGCGAGGCCATCGGCATGATCCGGGACGCGGGGGGCTTGGCCGTCCTGGCCCATCCCTTCACTTTGGGCCTCCACACCTTTGATGCCCTGCTGCCGCTGCTTCAGGAGCTCATGGACCTGGGATTGGCCGGGGTGGAGTGCTATTACCCCGAACACTCCGCCGACCAGCAAGCCCTCTACCTTTCCCTGGCCCGCAAGCTCGGGCTGCTCATCACCGGAGGTTCCGACTTCCACGGCGACAACAAGCCTGAGATCAGCCTGGGCCGCATCAACTGCCAATCCCACCTCACCTACGATCTGGTGGCCGCCATGAAGGCCTGGCTGAAAAGGGGAAATGGTGCCGGAGGAGGGGGCTAAGGGGCAGGGAGCCGCTGCCCCCTGGCCCCCCCGCAGATCACACAATCAGCATACAATCCCCATAGCTGTAGAACCGGTAGCGCTGCCGGACGGCGTCTTCGTAAGCGGCCAGGAGGAGGTCCCGGCCGGCGAAGGCGGCGGCCAGGAGGAGCAGCGTGGACCTGGGCAGGTGGAAGTTGGTGAGGAGATGGTCCACCGCCTGAAACCGGTAGCCGGGGTAAATGTAGAGGTTGCACCACCCCTCCTGGGGGGTAAACCCCTGGGGGCCGGCGCAGTGCTCCAGGACCCTGACGCTGGTGGTCCCCACCGCAGTGAGATGTTTGCCGGCGGCCCGGGCCCGGTTCAGGCGCGCCGCCGCTGTGGCCGTCAGGATAATATATTCGGGATGCATCTGGTGCCGGGTATAATCCGGGGTGCGCACCGGCAGGAAGGTTCCCGGCCCTACGTGCAGGGTAACGGTGGCCGTTTCTATACCGCGGTTTTGTAAGAAATCCAAAATCTCCCAGGTAAAGTGCAGGCCCGCGGTGGGCGCGGCGATGGCTCCGGGGTGGGCGGCGTACACCGTCTGGTAACTCTCCTGGTCTGTGGCCTCCGGGGGCCGCCGGATATATGGCGGCAGGGGCACCTCCCCCTGCTCCAGGATGGCCTGGACAACGTTTCCCTGACTGCTCCGAAATACAACCTCGGCCAGCCCCCCACCCAAAATTTTCCTGATTTCCCCTTCCAGGCCGTGATCAAAATGTAGCACCTGCCCCGCCTTGAGGCGATGGCCCCGGTAATTGGCCCGGGCTCCGGCCGTAGTAGGGGAAGGCCCGTGAGCGAGCGGTTCCGGCAGATGATGGAGAAGAAGCTCCACCCAGCCGCCGCTGGCTTTGCGGCCATGCAGCCGGGCCGGAAAGACCCGGGTGTCGTTCAGCACCAGGAAATCATGCGGGTGCAGGATATCCGGCAACTCAGAAAAAGTGTGGTGCTGCCAGGATTGGGCAGCCCGGTGCACCACCATGAGTCGGGAGCCGGACCTTTGGGGGGCGGGGTGCTGGGCGATGAGCTCAGGGGGCAGGTGATAGTCAAAATCATCGAGGGTGCAGGACATCGTGCCTCAGAGTGGAAGACGTATGGCAAAATTAGACGCTTCTTCATTATAATAAACCCGCCGGGGAAGGGAGGAAAAAAAGTCCGGCTGCGGTACGGATCGACTGCCCCACCCCGGCCGGAGGTGAGGGGATTCAGGCTTATGGTTAATTTGGAGGAATTTCGCGCCGGAAGTTTCGGGGTGCCTTTTTCCTGCCTGGATGAGCTGCCGGAATGCTGCTTCCGCTGCTGGTATCTGGTGCACGAGGAGTCCCAGGTGTGCTTCTGCGAAGCCCCGTTTTACTATTACTGCTGTTATTCCTGGCCGGATAAGCTTACCCAGACCATCCCCCCCTGCCTGTGTGCGCCGGAAGAATAAGAGCCCGCGCCAGGGAAAAAGAGCCTGCCCGCGGACCTGAAGCAACCCACACCCCGGCTCATGCTGATTTTTTCTGTCAAAGTGAACATTAGTTTGCTTCTGTCTTGCCGGCCTGACCAGCCCTGACCAGAAATAATGCTGGGCAGCAAGGCCCTTTGTTTGGTATTATGAAGAATGTTTAAACCAGTTCGGGTGCAAGTATGACCAGGGAGTCCCTTGTCTGCCCCGGATGCAGTTGCCTCTGCGACGATTTGGATGTCACCCTGGAGGACGGCCGGATCGCGGCGGTGGCCAATGTTTGCCTCTGGGGCGCTGGAAAATTTCTCGCCACCAAGAAGTTCCGCACCAAGAGTCCCCGGGGCCGGTTGGAGGCCTGTCAGGTGCGGCACCGGGGGCGTTGGCAAACGGTGCGCTACGAGGTGGCCCTGGAAGAGGCAGCGGCCCTTCTCGTCCAGGCCCGGCGCCCGCTTATCTTCGGACTGACCAACTCCGGCATGGGCGCCCAAGAAGCCGGCCTGAGGCTGGCCCGGGGACTCAAGGCTCGCCTGGAGCCGGCCGACCTGGGCTTCATGGCCCCCTTCTATGCCGCCATCAAGGCCCACGGTCTTTTCTGGGCGCCGCTGGAAGTCATCCGGGATGAAGCGGACACGGTGCTTTTCTGGGGGGCCAATCCCTTCCATTCAGCGCCCCGCCACCTGGTGCGCTATGCCGTTTTTGCCCGGGGCCGCTTCACCGAGTTGGGCATTGCAGACCGGCGGGTGGCTGCGGTGGACATTTATCCCACGGAACTGGGCCACTTCTGCCGTCCCTTTGTCCAGGTGCAGTCCGGCCAGGAGCTGGCCCTGGTGGCGGAGGTCTTCGCCCGGCTTCTCGGGGGGTGCCGGGGTGAAGCCGCAGTTGCCGGAGCCGGGGAACTGGCGGATTTTTTGGCCCAGTCCCACTATGGCGTGATGTTTCTCGGCCGGGGCGTCAGCTATGGCCCAGCCCGGGAGTTGACGAAGCGCCTGGCTGAGCTTACGGCCTGGCTCAACCGGGAGCGCCCCTTTTTCCTGTTGCCTCTTCCCGGCGATTTTAACAGCGCCGGCCTCTACCATCTGCTCCTGCGGGAGGTGGGAAGCCCGGGAGCTCCGGATTTCGGGGCAGGGGAGGAGGTGGTGAGCCACCTGACGCCGGTGGATTTTTCCGAGGTTGACGCCGTGGTGGTGGCGGGCGCCGACCTCCTGTGGTTTTTGCGAGACGAGCAGGTTCAGGATTTGAAGCGCCGCCAGGTGCCCCTGGTGGTGCTGAGCCCCTTTGCCAACCGCACCACGGCCCAGGCCGCGGCATTGTTCCCCGTGGCCCTGGAGGGGGTGGAGGTGGCGGAGGAGGCTTATCGGCTGGATGGGTTGCCCGTGCCCCTCAAGGCCGTGACATCCTCGCCCTGGCCGGCAGCCCACCGCATCTTAAATGACCTGGCCCTGTTCTGTTAAAGTTTAAAAAGGTGCGGCTCTTGCAAGATTACTGGCGGCGCCATACTTTGTCATGCTGAGCGAAGCGAAGAATCTCGTATTTTCAAGAGGTTGTTATACTTCAAATCGTTCAGGGTTGACAGAAAAGACCAATGTGCAAGAGGCCCAATATATAAAGAGAAAACAGGAAAAAACCTGGAGCGTATCATGCCAAAAAATCCCGAGGTGATTCTGGAGACCAGCCTGGGGCTCATCAAACTTGAGCTGTTTCCCGACAAGGCCCCGGCAACGGTGGCCAACTTCCTCACCTATGTGCGGGAAGGATTTTACGACGGGGTGATTTTTCACCGGATCATCTCCAACGCCATCGTGCAGGGAGGAGGCTTCAAACCGGGGATGGTGCTGCAGGAGCCGACCCACCCGGCCATCGTCAATGAAGCCCGGAACGGCCTGAAGAACGAGCGGGGCGCCATCGCCATGGCCCGGGCCTACCCCATCGACAGCGCCGCCACCCAGTTTTTTATCAACGTCGTGGATAACCCGACCCTCGATCATCATGGTCCCGATCCCCTGGAATTCGGCTATGCGGTCTTCGGCCGGGTCGTCGAAGGCATGGACGTGGTGGACAAAATGACCTGGATGCCCACCGGCCCGGTGGGGGACCATCGGAACGTGCCCCAGGAGAATATCATCATCCTTAAGGCCAGGATTATGGAGGAGTAGGGGCCCGGAGTCTGGGCATGCGCGTAAAGATCGCCGGCGGCCGTGTGTTTGATCCAGCCCAGGGCTGGCAGGGAGAGGTCCGGGATCTCTATCTGGACGGCGACCGCATCGTCCCTCATCTTCCCCGGGTGGAGGCCGTCGTTGACGCCAAAAACCTGGCTGTGGTGGCCGGCGGCATCGACCTCAGAGGACAGGTGGCCACCTATGGCGTCAATTTCCTGCGCCTCTGGGGGGTAATCCCCTCCCCGGAGAAGCTCGGAGAGATGTATGCCACGCTGGGCTACACCCATGTGCATGAACCATTTTTGACCCTGGCCACGGCCGGCTATGTGCATCGCGAGCTGGCCGCCCTGCCGGTGGTGGATGTTTCCGCCTCGCTGGTGATCAACCTCCGGGAGCTGGACCTCTGGCTCAGAGAAGAAGACAAACAGGGGGAGGTGGCGGCCACCCTCCAGTTTTTCCTGGAAAAAACCCGAACCCTGAACTTCAGGGTGCTGGAACCCTGGGTGCGGCACCGCCAGGAGGTCTACGCCCACCGCAACCTGTCTCTGGAGGCGGCCCTGGAGATTCTGACCAGGCTGGCCGAAAAGTTGCAAACCACCCTGATGGTGGAGACCTCGCCCCAGGTGCTTCAGGCCGAGCTGCCTGAGCCCCAGGCCTTTCACCTGGCCGCCCTGGGCCCAGCCCTGGAGACGGAGGAACTCAAGGAAGCCGCCCTGGCTCACCTGGAACGAGGAGCCAGCGGCGATCTCGGGCTGCTCTGGCCCCTGGCGGCACCGGGAAAAAATGGCGTGCCTGCGATGATGGATCTGGGACTGAGTCAGTCCCTGGACCTGGGGTCGCCGGCAGACAAAGATCGTGCCCGGCGGGCACTTTCCCTGGCCCTGGCCGTGGAGCATAGCCGGGCGGCCTTTTCCGGGGCCGGCGCGGCCCAGGCGGGGGTGGCGCACTATGCCGATTTTTTTGCCTGGTTGGGGGACAACCAAGCCCGTCAGGAATTTTGGGGGGAAGAGATAAGCCCGCGCCGGTATTCTTTTCCTCAGTGGCTCATGGCCACCCGCGTTCTTCCGGCCCGGCTCCTGGGTTTGGCGGACCGGGGCCGCCTGGCCCCCGGAACCCGGGCGGATGTGGCCCTCTTCGATTGGCCCGAGGGCTCGGAGGAGCGCTGGCCTGACCAGGTAAAGCGCTGCCGAATGCTGATCAAGGCAGGCACGGTGGTGGTGGAAAATTTCCAGGTGGTCCGCCCCAATATCACCAAGACCGCCTGGTATCGCCGCACCGGGGCCGAGTCCACGCCGCTGGTGGATGAGGTGTGCCGGTACCGGAGTTTCCGCCCGGAAAATCTCTGGGCCCCGGTTGACCTGGAAGCCGTTTGGAAGGAGGTGTGAGGGGTGGCCACCGTCGAGGAACTCCTGGAGTTTCTCCCCGGCACCGATTGCGGGGAATGCGGCGCCACCTGTGCAACCTTTGCCGCCCGGCTCCTGAACCTGACGGCGGCCCCGGAGGACTGCCCGGTGCTCCATACGCCGGATTTCGCCGGCTATATCGAGGCCCTGGTCGAACTTCTGGGACCATTGGCCACCATGGCCCGGCCCATGCACATCGACCCGGAAAAGTGTAACGGCTGCGGCATCTGTGTAACCATGTGCGAACACCACCTGGGGAACTGCCCGGAAGCCCGCTCCGGCCGGGGCCCCCGCCCCCAGAATCAGGTGGTTTTCCGCGTGGTCAACGGCACCGTGGTGGTGGTGCGCCAGGAACTCTGCGTGCGCATGGTCCAGGCCGCGGAGAAATGCAGCAAATGCGCTGAACATTGCCCCACGGGGGCGATAAGCTTTGAGTGAGAGGATAATTTTGGGAGAGGGGGCCAGGAGACAGCGGTCCCCAGATCCTCCCCTCTAGAAGCCAACGAATCATGGATGACACTCTCAGGATTCAGGATCTCGATCCCCTCTTCAAAGAGGAGCTGACTCGGGAGCCTGGTTGCCAACACCTGCTGCGCTGTTTTGCCTGCGGGGTGTGCACCGCCACCTGTCCGGTGGCCGAAATCGAGCCGGACTTCAGCCCCAGCCGCATCATCCGCCAGATTCTCTACGGCCTGCGGAAGCAGTTGTTGGCCTCACCGGCCCTCTGGTACTGCGCCCGCTGCGCCCAATGCTCCTTTTCCTGCCCCCAGGACGTGCGCTTTCTGGACATTATCCAGGGCTTGCGGAACCTGGCCGTGCGGGACGGAGCGGTGAGCGAGGCCAGGGCCGCGACCCTGGCCCAGGGGGAGCACCTGATCCAGGATCTCCGCCGCCGCCTGTTGACTGCGCTTTTGGCAGCCCCGGAGGATGGTCTCGATCTGCAGGCGGAGTTGGCCAAAGTCCTGGATACCCTTGAGATTCCACCCCGTAGGGAGGTGTAGCCGGTCATGGCGCTGGTCCGGCCCCTGTCGCGAGTAGTCAGTTCCCGGGTGGTGGTGGTGGGCGGGGGCATTGCCGGACTGACCGCGGCCCTGGATTTGGCTGCGGTGGGCCATCCCGTCACCCTGGTGGAGGAAGGACCTTCCCTGGGCGGCCTGATGGCCCAGTTGGACAAGACGTTTCCCACCAATGACTGCGCCATGTGCATCCTGGCGCCCCGGCTCCTGGAAGCGGCCCGGCACCCCCTGATTGACATTCAGACGCTGACTCAGGTGGCGGCTCTGGAAGGTGCGCCCGGTGACCTGAAAGTGCTTCTGTCCCGCCGGCCCCGTTACGTGGACACGGCCAAATGCACGGGCTGCGGCGAGTGCGCCCGGGTCTGTCCCAAGCGCATCCCGGACCCCTTTAACCTGGGGTTGAGTCTGACCAAGGCCATTCATCTCCCTTTTGCCCAGGCGGTGCCCCAGGCAGCCTATATCACCCCGGAGGCCTGCCGCCATTTATGCGGGAGCAAGCAAAAAGTCTGCACCAAGGTGTGCCTGGCCGAGGCCATCAACTTTGCCGACCAGCCGGAGATGCACGTGGTGGAGGCCGGAGCCGTCATCCTGGCCCCCGGGGCCCGGCCGGCGCCGGTAGCCGGATTCCCCGGGGCGGCCCATCCGGATGTGGTCACCAGCATGGAGTTCGAGCGGCTGCTTTCCGCCACCGGCCCCCATGGTGGGAAACTCCTGAAGCCCTCTGACCGGCAGGAACCCCAGTCCCTGGCCTTTATCCAGTGCGTGGGGTCAAGGGACAAAGAGGGGGGCGCGGCCTATTGTTCCAGCTTTTGCTGCCTGGCCAGCCTCAAGGAGGCCCTGGTGGCCCGGGAACTCACCCAGGGCCGCCTAGCCGCTACCATATTCTATATGGACCTGCGGGCCCAGGGCAAGGAGCAGGAGCGTTATCTGGATACAGCCCGGGCTCAGGGGGTCGAACTCATCAGGTCCCGGGTCACTGCGGTTCACCCCCGGGAAGATGGCGGGCTGGTGGTGCGCTATACCGACCGGCAGGGCCGTCCCCGGGAGCGGACCTTTGATATGGCGGTGCTGGCGGTGGGTTTAAGACCGGAGTCGCATCTGCCGGAATGGGCCGGCCGCCTGGGAATAACCCTGAACGAGCAGGGCTTCATCAAAGAAGGACAGCCCTTCGCTCCGGTTACCGGGCGGGAGGGGGTGTTTGTCTGCGGCACCGGCCAGGAACCCATGGACATCACCATGGCCGTGGCCGGCGCCAGTGCCGCGGCCCAGACCGCCGCCCAGCTCCTGGCCATAGGCATGAGGCCTTCCCGGTTCGGGGTTCCTCGGAAAGCGCCCCTCCCCGGTGATGAACACCCTCCAAAAATCGGTGTATTTCTCTGTCATTGCGGCACCAACATCGCCCGCATCATCGACCCCCAGGCGCTGGCGGACATGGTCCGGGACCTCCCTGGAGTGGATCATGTCGAGGATTTTCTCTTCAGTTGCTCGGCTGATGCCACCCGGCAGATGGCGAATATTATCAAAGGACGGGGGCTGAACCGGGTGGTGGTGGCCGCGTGCAGCCCCCGCACCCACGAGCCGGTTTTCCGGGAAGTCTTGGCCGCAGCAGGCCTTAATCCAGGCTATCTGGCCTTTACCAATATCCGGGAGCAGTGTGCCTGGGTGCATCAGGACAACCCGGAGGCAGCCCTGGCCAAGGCCGCGAGACTGGTGGCCATGGCGGCCCGTCGGGCCCTGGAACTGGCCCCGCTGGCCCCGGCCAGCTATCCGGTGATACCCCGGGCCCTGGTCCTGGGGGGCGGCGTGGCCGGCATGAGCGCCGCCCTGGCCCTGGCCGATCAGGGCTTTCACACCTACCTGGTGGAACGGTCAGCACGGCTAGGGGGTCTGGCCAGGAATCTCCGCTTCACCCTGGAAGGACTGGACCCCGCCCAGGTAGTCCAGGAACTCGAGGTCGAAGTTTATCAGCATCCCAATGTGGAGGTCCTCACCCGGGCGGAGCTGATCTCTCTGTCGGGTGCGGTGGGGCGCTTCCGGTCACGGGTAAGTCAGGGTGCCGGCGAGGACCGCAGGGACAGGCACCTGCAGCACGGCGTGGTGCTGGTGGCTACCGGCGGGCGGGAAATCCGCCCTGAGGGGAGTTATCTTTATGGGGAGGACCCCCGAGTTCTCACCCAATTGGAGCTGGAAGAGAAGATCAGCGGCAGAGATCCGGACCTGGAGCGGGTCCGCCGGGTCATCATGGTGCAATGCGTGGGCTCCCGAACTCCGGAAAGGCCTTACTGCAGCCGCCTGTGCTGCTCCGAGGCTTTGAAAAACGCCCTGCTCATCAAGAAGCGCTATCCCCTGGTGGAGGTCCTGGTGCTCTACCGGGACATCCGGGCCTTTGGCTTGAAAGAGCTGGCCTACCAGGAGGCCAAGGAACGGGGCGTGGTGTTTTTGCCCTACGATCCGGACCGGCCCCCGGAAGTCGCCGCTTCCCTCCGACGGCCATTGACCGTGCGGGTCTGGGATGAACTCCTGGGCGAAACCGTGGCGTTGCCAGCGGATATGCTGGTTCTCAGCACCGGCATCGAACCGGTGGAGGGCACCGGCGAGGTCGCCCGCCTGCTCAAGGTGCCCAGGGCCACGGGGGGCTTTTTTCTCGAGGCCCACCAGAAACTGAAACCGGTGGAGACCATGGTGGAGGGCATTTTCCTCTGCGGCCTGGCCCACTATCCCAAGAGCCTGGGGGAGGCGGTGGCCCAGGCTCAGGCGGCGGCCATCCGGGCCGCGGCCCTGCTCTTTCAGGAGAAAATTCAGCAGAGCGAGGTCTCTGCGGTCATCGAGAGCAACCACTGCCGATCATGTCTTACCTGCCTGAGAAGTTGTCCGTTTGGAGCTATTTTTGTGGGTGAGAAAGGGCTCCCCGAAATCAAAGGAGAACTCTGCCGGGGCTGCGGGATTTGTGCCGCCGAATGCCCGGCCGGCGCCATCCATATGAGCCGCTTTACCGACGCCGAGTTGTCCGCCCAGGTCAGGGCCGCCCTGGAAACTCCCCGAGGAGAAGAACATGGTGAGAGAGAGCTACTGCGGTCTGTGCGATGACTGCCAGTTGGGCCACCGGGATTTTCTGGAAACCGTGACCCGCTTGAAGGAGTACCTGGACCAGTTTCGCGCCAACTGGTGGGTCCACTGCTTTCCAGAGGAGGAAGGCTTCAGCTTTCCGGAGTTCCGCAAGGGAGTGGACTGGTTTTTGAGTCATACGGAGTGCCCGGGCTGCAAGGGCGGCAAGGGGATGGACCTCTGCCCCATCCGGACCTGCGCCAAAGAACGGGGACTGGAGCACTGCTCCTTGTGCCCGGATTTGGACCTCTGCGACAAATTCGATCTCCTCATGGTCCAGTTTCCCGATGTGAAAATCAATCTGCGCCGCCGCCAGTTGAAGATGAAGGCCCAACAGTTCCACCAGCGGCTGGCCGCCAAGAAGATTGAAGGTTGAATGACGTGGCCGGATTTTGCTGATATTGCCCTGAAAAAGGTGAGGGGCTAATAGGGTGGGCGCTGCCCGCCAGAAAACTTCAGAATAAGATCCGGCAAATATCCGCTTAACCTTTTAACTAAGCTGAAAACCCGGGTGGCACAGGTGTCCTCACCTGCGCAAACGGGAGGCTCAAGCCTGCGGCTCCATCTTCACAGTCAGGTAATTAACCAGCATGGCCGTAAAATCCTCAATCCGAAAACGGGAAACGGCAAGCACCATCGAACTGATCCTGCGGATGTACCAGGAGCGGGTGGAACTGCGCCTGGACAAAAGGGCCTGCCTCAAGTGCGAGGTCTGCTCCCTGGTCTGCCCCCGGCAGGCGGTGGCCGTTACGCCCACTGACGCCGGCCTGGACATCACCATCGACCACCGCCTCTGCGTGCTCTGCGAAATCTGCGCCCATTTCTGCCCCACCGGCGCCGTTACCTTAAAGGTCAACGGCATTGCCAAGACTATTTTTGCCGACCATCAGGGGCTGGCGCCTTTTTATCCCAAGATCGGCATGGATAAGGAGAAATGCCCCGAGCCCTGCCCCCAGGAGGAAAAGGGGCAGGAACACTGGTGCCGCCAGCAACTGAAATTGGTGGGGGGCGGACTCACCGAATGCCCCAAGCATTGCCACAAGTGCCTGACCGTGTGTCCCCGCCAGGCCATTGTCCTGGACCCGGAAGGCCTCTACACCATGCCGGAACCGGACCTCTGTCTGCGCTGCTGCCAATGTCTCACGGTGTGCGAACAGGAGGCCCTGGCAGTCACCCCCCAATTCATCGGCGACCTTGACATCGACGACACCAAGTGCCCGCCGGACTGCCTGGTGTGCATCGAGGCCTGTCCCGTCAAGGCCATTGTGCGGGAGGGGAACAGGGTGTACCGGAAAACGGACACCTGCAGTTATTGCGGGGTCTGCGCCAACAGTTGCGACTACGGGGCGGTCACCCTGACCCGCACCAAGGTGGTGGCCGCCCCGGGGGACTACTGCCACGCCTGGGAAGAAGCGGTGAACCGGCTGCTTTCCCGGGATAGGGTTTGACTATAGCCATCAGCTATCAGCTATCAGCTATCAGCGGGTTAAGGATTACATGCAGGATTTTCGAAAACTCAAAGTGTGGGAAAAAAGTCATAATCTCGCTCTGGAAATTTACAAGTCTTCAGAGAGCTTTCCTGGCAAAGAAATCTATGGCTTAACGTCTCAAATTCGGCGTTCCTGTGTCTCTATCCCAGCGAATATCGCGGAAGGTTGCGGAAGAAAGAGTGATGCAGAATTTGCCCGTTTTCTGCAAATAGCAATGGGGTCGGCAAGTGAGCTGGAATACCACTTGCTTCTCGCTCGGGACCTTCAATTCTTGGAAGATTCTGATTATAAAAAACTTGATCAAAGGACCATCGAGATAAAGCAGATGCTTGCCACCCTCATTAAAAAGCTGAAAGCTGAAAGCTGACAGCTGATAGCTCAGATTCATGGAACAAGAACTTCGCATCGGCCTGTATGTTTGCCACTGCGGCCTCAATATCGCCGGGGTCATCAGTCCTGAGGCCCTGACGGTAGCGGGGCAGAATCTCCCCGGGGTGGCGGTCTGCCGCCACCATCTCTACACCTGTTCCGAGGCCGGACAGGCCGAAATTCTCAAGGACATCAAACATCTGCAGCTTGACCGGGTGGTCATTGCCGCGTGTTCGCCCAAGTTTCATGAGGTCACTTTCCGCCGGCTCCTGCAGAAAGCCGGGCTCAATCCCTATCTCCTGGAGATGGTGAACATCCGGGAACACTGCACCTGGGTCCACGGCGGCGAACCGGAGGCCGCCCAGGAAAAGGCCCTGGACCTCATGCGCATGGGGCTCGCCAAGGTGCGGCTGGCGCTGCCGTTAGCAGACCGGGAGGTGCCCATGACCAGGCAGGCATTGGTCATCGGCGGTGGGCCGGCCGGTCTGCGCGCCGCGCTGGACATCGCCGACGCCGGCTTCCCCGTCACCCTGGTGGAGCGGGAACCCGTCCTGGGCGGTATGGCCAACCGGCTGCACCGCACCTTCCCTTACGGGGAGACTGCCCTGTCTCTCATCAACCCCCTCATGGCCGCAGTGGCCCTGCATCCCGGCATAAAGGTCCTGACCCAGAGCGAGGTGACCGGGGTGAGCGGCCATTTGGGGAACTTTACCGTAACCGTGCGGGAAACGCTGCCTCTGGTGGCGGAGACATGCAACCGCTGCGGGAAGTGCGCCGAGGTTTGTGGCGTGGCGGTTCCTGAGGACTCGGTGGTGGGTTCAGAACCTCGGGCAGCTATTTACCTTCCGGCCCCGCATGCCTTTCCCGGCCGCTATGTGGTGGACCTGGCGCACTGCAACCGCTGCGGCGATTGTCTGGCGGTCTGCCCTGTCCAGGCCATCAGTCTTGAGGAGGGAGAACGGCTGCATCACCTCAAGGTCGGCAGCATCGTGGTGGCCACGGGCTTTACCCCCTTTGACCCGGCCGGCAGCCGCTATGAGGACTGGGCGGCCCTGCCCGGAGTGATCACCACGGTGAACCTGGAGCGCCTGTTGAACCCGGAGGGGCCGACCCGGGGGAACCTAACCCCGGCAGGCGCCTCAGGAGACATCCGGGATATCGCCTTTCTCTTGTGTGTGGGTTCCCGGGAGGAGGAGGGCAACCGCTACTGTTCCCGGGTGTGTTGCCCCACGGCCCTGAAGCAGGCCCTGGAACTGAAGAAGCGCGATCCTTCGGCCCGCATCCGCCTCTATTACCGGGATATCCGCACCATCAAAAAGGATTGGGAGGCCCTCTACACCAAGGCCCGGGAGGCGGGCGTCCTGTTCCTGCGGGGCACGGTGTCGGAGATGGCGGCCTCTCCGGAAGGCGGCCTCATCATCCGGGCCTTTGATGAAACCTTCCAGGTTCCCACCGAGGACCGGGTGGACCTGGCGGTTCTGGCGGTGGGCATGGTCCCGGGGAAAGGGGCTGCTCTCCGGGAGGTCCTGAAGCTGCCGGTGGGGCCGGACGGCTTCTTTCTGGAGGCCCATCCCAAGCTCAAGCCCCTGGAAACAGTGTTGGACGGCATTTTCCTGGCCGGCGCGTGCCAGGGACCCAAGGACCTGGCCGAATCCCTCACCCAGGGGAGCGGCGCCGCGGCCAAGGCCCTGACCCTGTTGGCCCACGAGACCATCACCCTGGACGGTTGGGTGGCGCAGGTAAACCCGGAAGCCTGCGTGGGCTGCGGCGAATGCGCCAAGGCCTGCCCCTTCCAGGCCATGGAAATGGTGGGAGAGGGGAAAAAACTGAAAGCACAGGTGGCTACTGCGGCCTGCAAGGGCTGCGGGGTATGCGCCGGCGCCTGTCCCAGCGGCGCGATAATCCCCGCCGGCTTCACCGATGAGATGATCCTGGCCCAGATCGACGAGGCCCTCTCGACGAACCCGGAACAGAAAATTCTGGCCTTCTGCTGCAACTGGTGCTCCTATGCCGGCGCGGATTTCGCCGGCGTGTCGCGCCTGGCCTACCCTCCCCAGGTGCGCATTATCCGCACCATGTGCGCCGGCCGGATTCACCCGCGGTTCATCCTCCACGCCTTTGCGCGGGGTGCGGGTCAGGTGCTGGTGTCAGGCTGCCACCCTCCGGGAGACTGCCATTATATCTCGGGAAATCTCCGGGCCCAGGAACGGGTGGAAAAGTTGCGGCCCCAACTGGCAAAACGGGGCATCGATCCTGCCCGCCTGCGTCTGGCCTGGATTTCGGCCACCGAGGGGCGGGCCTTTCAGCAGGTCATCCAGGAGATGGCCGCAGCCTTGGATGAGGCATCGCCGGCAAACCAGACGAAACAGGAACCTGGATAGTATTAATGTGGCAATAACCCGACGTGCTGGGGGAAACCGAGGATAATACCGTGCCGTTTGTGAATATCAAGATAACCAAAGAAGGCGCCACCCGGGAGCAGAAAGCCGAACGTATCCAGGGGGTCACCGATCTCCGGGGGAAAGTGCTGCAGAGGAATCCCCGTACCACCGTGGTCATCATTGAAGAAGTGGACACCGACAAGTGGGGCATCGGGGGGGAAACGGTGACTGCCCTCAGGAAAAAAAGTACCTGATTAGACCTAATATGGTTTACTTAAGAAGCAGTTTCAGGAATTGGCGGTCAGGGCCCACCCCGAATTTTATTCGCTCCCTTGTCATGGCAAGCGGAGCGAAGCATCCCGTTTTTCGAGGTTCTCCGGTGGCCTGCGGTCCCTCGGGATGACAATAAAAAGAGCGCTCCGTGTCTTATTTTTCTTCAAGGGACAACAATGTGCTTAGCTTATATTCCGCAGCAGTTGAAAATCCCCTGTTTCTCACAGGGAGTTAGGCGGATTTGCAAGAGGTGGCGACAAATCCCCCCTGATCCCCCCTTGCAAAAGGGGGAAATCTGGACTCTTGGTAACGAATGATTCGACCCAACGTTCTCATCTGCACCTGCCCCGATCTGGCCCTTGACAGCCAGAAACTGGCCGACCGGCTGGCCCGGTTGGGGGTGAACGCGGTTCTTTCGCCGCCCCTCTGCACTCCCGCGGGGTTGCAGGAGTGGGGTCCGCTTCTGGCGGCTCAATCCCAGGACTGGCTGGTGGCCGCCTGCGGACCGGCGCAGCATCAGGGCCTCTTTCCGAGGCTGGCCGGCGATAACATCCTGCCGGTGGTAGATCTCCTGCATCAGGCTGATTTGGAGAGCGCCGTGGCGGCGATCCTCGTGGCCGGGGAGGAAAAACCTGCGGCCCCTTGTCCCGCAGGCGCCCCCATTAGCCAGGACGTGTTGGTGGTGGGAGGTGGGGTGGGGGGCATCCAAACCGCCCTGGACCTGGCCAATGCCAACCTTAAGGTCTATCTGGTGGAGTCTTCCCTGTCCATCGGCGGGGTCATGGCCCAACTGGACAAGACCTTTCCCACCCTGGACTGCTCCATCTGCATCCTGGGACCCAAACTGGTGGAGGCCGCCACCCATCCCTTGATCGAGCTCCTCACCTTTACGGAAATCACCGGCATTTCCGGGCAGGCGGGGAACTTTGCCGTGGATGTCACCATAAGGCCCCGCTACGTGGACATAAGCCATTGCGTGGGGTGCGGGAGCTGCGCCGAAGTCTGCCCGGTTATCGTGCCCAGCCGCTGGAACCTGGGACTCAAGTCAAGGAAGTGCATCCGTATTCTTTTCGCCCAGGCGGTGCCGCTGATGGCCACCATCGAGAAAGAATACTGCATCGACTGCCGGATGTGCGTGGAGGCCTGCGAGCACAGCGCCATTGACCTGGCCTCGGCACCTTCGGAGCGCCGCCTCGAAGTGGGGGCCGTGGTCCTGGCCACCGGGGCCAGGCCTTTTGAGCCACTCATAAAGAGCAATTACGGCTATGGCCGCATACCCGGAGTGCTCACGAATCTTGAATTTGAGCGCCTGGTATGCGCCACCGGGCCTACCCAGGGGCAGCTCGTCACCTCCGACGGCCAACCGGTTAAGCATCTCGCCTTCATTCAGTGTGTTGGGTCCCGGGACCGGCATTTCCTGCCCTATTGCTCGGGCTACTGCTGCACTGCGGCCATCAAACAGGCCATGCTGACCCTGGAGCATGAACCCAATGCATCGGTTACCATTTTTTTCAATGACATCCGCACGTCAGGGAAAGGCTTTGAGGAGCTTTACCTGAGGGCCCGGGAAGCGGGAGTCCGGTTCGTCCGGGGCCTGCCGGGCCGCATCGAGGCGGGAGCGGACGGTCGTCCCGTCATCAGGTACGAAGATCAACAGGGCGGCGGACGGGGCCACCTGGCCGTTGATCTGGCGGTGCTCTCCCTGGGCCTGACCGCGCCCCGGGAAGAACTCCCCTTCATGGGGGCTGCACCGGTCCGGGACCATCTGGGATTTTACAGCAGCCGGCACCCGATCCTTCATCCCCTGGAGTCCACCCTGCCGGGTGTCTTTCTGGCCGGCACCTGCCAGGGGCCCCGGGACATCGCCGAAACCGTGTGCACCGGCAGCGGGGTCGCCGCCCGGATCATCAACCTGCTGAAATCCCTGCCTCGCTGAGGGGGCTTGCGGCCCTTGTGAAAACCAAAGATAATGGTATGTATACCGAGTCGCCGTCAAACGGTGGCACAGGCTTTCCAGCTTGTGCAGGCTAGCGCCTGGGGCTACAGAACATTGCCGATTGAGTGCACCTTGGCGTTAACCAGGCCGGAGACCCCACCCCCGGAAAGGGCTAACAGCATGTCAGAACCACAAATCAAACGGAAAGAGCATGTGGAAAAGCTCTCCAGGCCCTTGCCCCTGGTCCTGGAAATTATTCCAGGGCAGGCCGGCGAGGGGCTCGTGGTGGTCATGGAGCCGGGGAGCTACGAGGGCAGCAGCTTAAGTGATCTCTGCCGGCAGGCCCTCGCCCGCACCGATTTCAGCATCGAGGAACGCCAGATACTGGAGGATATCCAGCGCCAGCTCCAGGGCGGCAAGCTCCTCTGCCAGGGGCGGGATGTCGATGCCCCGGCCGTACGTTTCGGCACGGTGGAAGAGACTGAGGCCGGCGAGCCCTATCTGTATGTGCCGGTGCGGGCCATCAAACCCCAGGAGGGGGGCTTCTCCGCATAACCAACAGGCTGTTGAAAAACCCAAAAAAGCGAATTTGTCCTGCTGAGCGAAGCGAAGAATCTTGTATTCTCCAGCTCTTAAGATTCGTTACGTCGTTCAGGATACCAAGGGAAAGGCATTTTTCAACAGCCTGCGCAGGAAAGGAACAGGAGCAGGCATGTGGAAGTGTCTTGAAGGGAGCCTGGACCTGGAGATTCTGGTGCACCAGGGCCAGCTTTATCTGCCCCTCCTGTTTGACCCCGAGGTCCACGTGGAATGCCAGGCCCTCGCTTCCCAGGGGGCTTTACGGGAACTTTTCCCCGCGGACTCTCCCCATTCTTCTTTTCCCCCCATCCTGGGCGTTCAGGGCCGGCTTTTCGCCCGGGCGGTCAGCGCCACCTCTCTGGTTGACAACTACGCCCGGCTTTTCCCCCAGGAAAGCGAAGATCGCCGCCATTTGCTGCGGGAGCAATACTCCCTCGCCGCCGACCTCTGGGGGGTGGCCCTGGATTCCAAACTCATCACCATTATTTTCCACATCCTGCCTCATTTCGTCAGAAGGGCAGGACTGTCCCGGCGCCGGCCCCTGGCTGAGGCCGAAATCCTGGACTTTATCAGGGAGCGGCTGCCGGTTCCCGCTCGCTTTGCCGAGGAAGCCCGGCGCTTCCTGGACCTCAACCCTGTAAAAGAGGCGGTGCGCCGTCTGGAAACCGTAACATGGGAACTGAAAGCGCCGCCGGAAGGGTTGGTGCCAGCCGCGGTGCTTCAGGCCTGGTGGGAGGAATCCCTGACCACCCGCCTGTTGCATGAGGAGCGGGCCCGCCTTATCAAAGAACTCGAGGAACGGCAATACTGGGCCGGCGGCCAGGAACAGCGCCTGGCGGTCCTCCTCTACCTGGCGGAGCGGGGCTCCCTGGAATTGGACGGCTTCGGGTTTGCGCGCCTCCCATCGGGCCGGGATTATCGCATCTATAAGCACACCGGGCCGTATGTCCTGAAGGACTATTTCGGCCGGCCTTACCTGTTCCCGGATTGCCGGGTGGCCGTGGCCACCCTGGGTCGCCTTCGGCCCGTGGTGGTGGACCATTACAAGCACCCCTTTCTGCGACAACACGGCCCCGGCCAGGAAATCTGCCTGGGGTCTGAAAACCAGTACCTCACCTTTTCGGCGAAACATGTCATCCAGGCCATAGAAGACGGCATCAATGCCCTGTGCTATAGTTATGACAGCCGCCGCCGCCTGGGCTACCATCGACTGGACGCCCTGCCGGGGATGATGCACCTGGTGGACTTCGAAGACTACCGCATCCCTGCGGACCACCCCCTCGCCGTCTCGGGGGACATGGAAGTGAAGAAGCCGACCACCTGACATGGATCTCAAAGACTCGTTGCGCCAGGACCGGGCCCGGGGGAAAGGAAAAGAACCCTTTTCTCCCTCCCTTTTTTCCCACGTGGGCGGGCTGGTGCGCAGCCATCACCTGGGGGAAGATTTTCGCCGGCTCATCGATTCCATGACCTGTGCCGCCGTGGAAATTTTGGCCCGCAGGTGCCGTGCTGACGCCAAACCCCCCTATGAATCGCCCTTGTTTTTCCTGGCCACCAGTGCAGAATACCTGTTGATCCGGAAGATCCTGACGGGCCTTAACAACCCTTATCTGGCCTTTGCCCATTGCCCGGAGGAAATTCTCCTGTCTGCAACTCTGTGGCAACGCCGTCCCGGACTGGACCAGGACGTGCTGGCCAGCCGCCACTTTGCCGTGTTGTTATAATGGTGCTTGGCGGGAGGGGACCAGGGGTCGGGGGTTCTCTGCTCCCCCGGTCCTCCCCTCCAAAACCTCACAGAGGGACTATTCATGTCAATCGGCTTCAGTGATGAGAAGCGCCGGCGCCTGGCGGAGAAGGTGGAGAAGTTCCGGCACCGCCAGGTGGATGAGGCGGTGCAGCATGTCCTCGAATTCAACAAGACGCCGGCATGTCTAAAGGCCGAAGTGGACCGCTTCGTCATCGGCCAGGAGAAGGGCAAAAAGATCATCGCCACCGCCATTGCCTTTCATTACCGGCGGCTGGGGTCATCCTTGAAGCGGGCCTTGGGGGAAAATAACGGCGACATCGAAGTGGCCCTCAAGAGCACCCGCACTCCCAAGGCCAACATACTCATGGTGGGCCCCACCGGCTGCGGCAAGACCTACACCAGCGAAACCGCCTCGGAGCTGGTGGGCGTGCCCTTCGTGGTGGAGGACATGACCAAGTTCAGCGAGGTGGGCTACGTGGGCATGAACGTCTCCGACATCCTGGTGGACCTCCTGGTTGCGGGCGGCGGCAATCCCCACGTGGCCCAGATGGGCATCGTCTATCTCGACGAAGTGGACAAGATCGCCGCGGAAACCTCGAGCGTCCGGGACGTCTCCGGCAAGGGTGTCCAGAAGGGCCTCTTGAAACTGGTGGAAGGGGTGGACAACACCCTGGAGATCGGTAAAGAGCGCCTGAATCTTTCCACCAAGCACGTCCTGTTCATCGCCGCCGGCTCCTACGACAGCCTGGAGGGCATTGTCCGGAACCGCCTGGCCCGCCTCAACGTGGTGGGGGATTGGCGGGACCACCTGGAAACCCAGGACCTGGTGTCCTTCGGCATGGAGCGCCAGTTGGTGGGGCGCTTTCCGGTGCGGGTGGTCTATGACCGCCTCACCACCCGGGAACTCCAGGACATCCTGGTCAAAAGCGCCGACAGTCCGCTCCTGGCTTACGTGCAGGACCTGAAGGACTGGGGCATTGATCTGCGTTACACCGACGAAGCCCTGGGTGAGATCGCCCGCCGGGCCAAAAAGGAGGGCACCGGGGCCCGGGGCCTCACTGGCATCCTGCACCGGGTCCTCCTCGAGGACATGTTCAGCCTGCCGGGCACGTACACCGGGGAGCTCATGATGAACGGGGGCTACGTGCGGGAGAAGCTGGGGTGAGGTTCAAGACCTTAGGCGACCTGACCCGGCCCGCTCCCCGAAAGCTTAAGCTTGCGGCTCTCCCGGACCAGGTCACCATTACGGACTACGCCAGGGCCAAGGCCTTTCTGGTGAATGAACTGGTGCGCCGGGTCCACCATGCCGCCTACGAGTGGTACGGGTTCACTTTAGGGGAGCGGGGCAACCCTGCGGTCATCGTGGACGTGGGACTCCCCGGCAACGACGAAAACAAGGAGAATTACACCAGCATCAGCCCGGAGCGCATTGCCTCCTACCAGGAAACGCTTCCCTCCTGGTTGGTCATCAATGGCTGGCTCCATTCTCACGGGGCGCTGGACCACCATGACTTTTCCGTGGTGGACAAGGCCAACCAGGCCACCGTGCTGGACTACGTTACTTCGCTGCTCATGGTGCCCGTGGCTCAAAAAGAAGTGATTATCGAGGATCTGGCCCTGCGTGTCATGGGAGAGGAAACGGTCCCGGCCACCTCCCCGAAGGCAAAGGGGGAGGGGCAAGCCTCCCCGGCCAGCGTCACCCTTCTCACCGATGTGCCGGTAGGTAAGGCCCGGCTTCTTGAAACCGTGTACGGCGGCTTTTGCTATGCCATCGTCATCGGCGATGCAGGCTGGACCCAACAGGAAATCCATTACAAGAGCCGGGGCATTCTCACCGGAGAAACCCAGATGAGCCGGCGCCAAGCCGACCTCATCGTGGTAAAGAGCGGCAAATTCCTCACACCCTCGGACCAGGAGGCCCTGGAAGAGATGGTGAAAGAGCGCCTGCGGCCGGTGGCCTATACTTTGGAGAAGCTGGAGCGGGGGTAGGATAAGTTTTAAAACCAAGGTTGATGACTCTGTAAGAGGTCAGAAAAGTTGAGGCATCCCAGGCAGAACACCCGTACAGACGGTGGTTATCTTATGGATATTATTCATTACCTCCCTCTTCCCCCCAGGGAGAAAAGGATGGGGTGAGGGGGCACAGGGCAATAACGGCTCGCCCCACCAGAGATTTTTAGGGTCTTCTCGGGACATCGGTCCGGGAAGGAGGAGCACTCATGGCAAAATCCGGTTGTGATACGTGCAGGTTCAGGGTCAGATACGACAACAATCCCCAATCCTTGTTAGGCAGGTTGTGGAGGTGGCATGCCAACTGGTGTCCGGGGTGGAAGGCCTATATGACATCCCTTCCGGATGATGAAAGAAAACGGTTGGCAGGAAAATACGGTTTACTGAAGTTTAACTATTAATCCAATCCTGGCACCCCCGGTGGGGAATATCTCAGACCGGCATTTTCAAAATCGTCCAGCAAGCCTCGCTCCGGCACAGGTGAGGACACCTGTGCCACCGGTAATTTTTGGTATGTAATGGCGACCAAGCTTTCTGAAACGCCTGCAAGATCTGAGGCCGGCAATGAGCGTCTGGACCGGCAGGTGCGCATTCCGGGGTGGAAGCAGGAGGCTCTCTCCCAGGCACGGGTGGGAGTGGTGGGGGATGATCCCTGGCTCGCCGGCCTGGTGGCGGCCGCGGCCGCGGCCCTGGGCATTAACCGGCTCACCGTGACGGCCCCGGAACTGGACCCGCGCCTCGCTTCCGCGGCCCGGGGCCTCAACCCCGGGCTCGAACTCTCTTTTTTCCCCGGCTTTTTCAGCCATACCCTCCTGGAAGACCTGCTCAGGGGCTGCCAAATCATTATCGATCTTGGCCACCACGCCTTGGCCACGAAAATCCTCCTCACCCTGGCCCACCGGGACGGCCTGCCCCTGGTGCGCGGATACGACTTTGAAGAGGACGGGGTGGCGGGCATCAGGTTGTTCACCTATCAAAAAGGCCGGGAATGGCGGGAGGTGCTGTCGATGGTGCCCCACAGGCAGTTGCCCTCCCGGTATCGGGGCGATCCGGTGCTGGCCCTGGTGGCGGCGGGGCTGGTTTTGGAAGAGACCAAAAAGCTGCTTCTGGGGGAAAAGGTGACCGCGGAGCTAGTGTCGTATACCCGGGGGTGTGTGAACGGCGCTGGGAGCGAGGCATTCCCCCCTCACTCCAGCCCTCTTTCCCCGTCGGGGGGAGAGGAAGAAAAGGACAAGCCGTTTCCTTTTCTTCACCCCGGTACAGAGGACCATGGCGGGCCGTTGCATCGCTTCACCCATCATCTCAATGCCAAAGACCGGAAACTGACAACCCAAAACCCCATCGCGCTGGTGGGGGCCGGGGCGTTGGGAAACTTTGTCGCCCTGGGGTTGGCCGCCCTGGGTTTTTCCCGCGTCACCGTGATTGACCCGGATCTGGTGGAGATCACCAACCTGAACCGTCAGATCCTCTTTTGGGACGCCTTGGGCCGGCCCAAGGCCCACGCCCTGGCAAAAAAAATCGAGGCATGGTTCGGGATGACCCCTGAAAGCAAAATCGAGTACGTCACCCGGACAACTGATCTCTCGGCATATGCCGTTATCTTCGACTGCACCGACAACTTTGCCAGCCGTATCGTCCTGAGCGAAACGTGCCAAAAGAACGGCCAGGTGCTGATCAGCGGCGGCACCGGGGTGGCAGCGGGGCAGGTGGTGGTTTATAACCCGGACGAGGCCGGCCCCACGCCGGCGCAGCTCCTGGGGCTCTATGACCTGGTGGACCGCACGGCCGCCACCGTCAGCCAGCGGGAGCGGGCTTCCTGCGCCTATGCCCCCGAGCCCGCGGTAATCATGACCAACCAGATCATCGGCGGGCTTATGGTGGACGCCTTCCGGCGCCTGCTGGCCGGGGAGGCCGCGCCGAACCTGTTCTATGATGCCCGGGGAGAAAAGATGCTGTGAGCCTTTCCGTTCAAAGGGAAAAATAAAAAGGCACACCTACCTCGGGGTATCATGGACGAAACCTTGGCGTTTGCCCTGAAGACCGCCAAGATTTTACCTTAACCAAAAATCCAGGCCGCCAAATTATATGGTAAAATAATTTGTTAATGAGCAAGACTCCTTGCGGGCTCGTCCTGCCGCACGGTGAAGGGCATGGCGTTACGGAGCAAACTGAAAGACTCATGGTGGCCGCCGGGTCGTGATCTCCAGACCTTCCGGCTCGCCAAATTTTTTACCCTGACCAGCTTTGTGGTCATCCTGGTCTTCACGGTGGTCCTTACCTTGATCCTGTCCCACCGGGCCCAGAAAATGTCCCTGGCCAAAAGCGAGGAATATCTGAAGCTCCTGGCAGCCAATCTGAACCACCAGGTTTTCCAGCAATTTCTGGTGCCCACGGCCATTGAAAAGCAGGGGCGCATCACCATCGCCGACCCCGATCAGCACGAACGCCTGGATACCGTGGTGCAAAACACCATTCACGGCTTCCACGTGGAAGAACTGGCCATCTACGACCAGGTAGGCGTGTTGTCCTATACCAATACCGGCAAAACCCTGGGGGTGGATTGCTTCGACGTCCCCGGCGTGAAATCGGCCCTGTTCGGGGAGCAGCACTTCGAGCGCCTGGGCAGCAGCCTCCTCTGGGATATCCTCCCTCATTGGGCCGCCGGCAACCAGCGCCTCCGGGGGTATTTCCCCTTCCGCCTGGAGGGCAAGTTCGGCTCCGAACCCGGGCCGGTGGTGGGGGTCTTCGAATTCACCCAGGACATCTCCAAAGACATGGTGGAAATCGGTAAATTCCAGGCGCTTATTCTGCTCATCTCGGTTATGACCATGGGCTTGCTTTTCCTGGTCCTGCGTCAGATCGTCAAGCAGGCTGAGGTGATCCTGGAGCGCCGCCAGGAACGGCAGCGGGCCCTGGAAGCCCAGTTGCACCAAGCCGAGCGTCTGGCCGCGCTGGGCGAAATGACCGCCGGGGTGGCCCACGAAGTCCGCAACCCCCTGGGAATCATCAGCTCCACGGCGGAGCTGCTCCAGCAGCGCCTGAACCGCTATGAACCCGACAACCGCCTGGCCCAGATCATCGTGGAAGAGACCAGCCGCCTCAATGCCAAGATTTCGGAGTTCCTGGATTTTGCCCGGCCCCGGGAGCCCAATTTGCAGCCCTGTGAACTCAAAAAGGTCCTGGACAGGAGCATCGAACTGCTCGATCCGGAGATCGAGCGCCTGCACATCGCCGTGACTCGAAATTATGATGGGGACGGCAAGATCCAGGCCGCCGACCCGAGCCTGTTGCACCAGGCCTTTTTGAATATCCTGCTAAACGCCATCCAGGCCATGCCCGAGGGCGGCACCCTCAATGTTTCGGTGACCGCCGGCCCCAACGGCCAGGGGACTGAAATCCAGTTCCAGGACTCGGGCGAAGGTATTGACCCGGAGACCCTGAAGAAGGTTTTTAATCCTTTTTATACCACCAAGGAAAAGGGCAGCGGCCTGGGCCTGCCCATCGTCAAGAGCATCATCGAGAGCCACCAGGGCACCATCAGGATTGCCAGCGATCCGGGACAAGGCACCTCGGTCATCATTCAATTGCCGGAACTGCAACTGCCGCAAGAAAGGTAGCAGGCACGTCAGGAATTATGGATACGATTCTGGTCGTCGACGACGAAGTCAATTATCTCACGGTCATGGAGGCCCTGCTGGGGGGAGAAGGCTACGAGGTGCTCACCGCGCCCGGCGGCCAGGAGGCCTTAAAAGTCGCTGCCGGCGCCGATCTGGACCTGGTGCTCACCGACATGCGCATGCCCGGAATGAACGGCATCGAGCTGTTGGGCGAACTCAAGCGCCTCTACCCGGACCTGCCGGTGATCATGATGACCGCCTACGGCACCGTGGAAAAAGCCGTAGCCGCCATGAAGACCGGGGCCTTCGACTACATCCTGAAGCCCTTCAAAAATGAAGAGCTGCTGGTGACCATCGCCCGAGCTCTGGAGCATCACCGCCTCATCCAGCAAAACCGCATGCTGCTGGCGGACCTCGACAAGAAATACGGAGCCCCCAACATCGTGGGCCAAAGCAAGGCCATGCAGGAGATTCTGGCCCTGGTAAGACGCGTGGCCACTTCCCGGGCCACCGTGCTGGTCAGCGGCGAGAGCGGCACCGGCAAGGAACTGGTGGCCCGGGCCATTCACCAGCAAAGCCCCCGGGCGGGCAAGACCTTTGTGTCAGTGAACTGCGCGGCGCTCACCGAAACGCTGCTCGAAAGCGAGCTCTTCGGGCATGAACGGGGGGCCTTCACCCACGCCGTGGCCATGCGCAAGGGCCGTTTCGAACTGGCCGACGGCGGCACCCTGTTTTTAGACGAAGTCGCGGAGATGTCTCCGGCCCTCCAGGTGAAGCTCTTGCGCGTCCTCCAGGAAATGGAATTCGAGCGGGTGGGGGGCAACAAGACCATCAAGGTGGACGTGCGCCTGGTGGCCGCCACCAACCGGGAGCTGAAAACCGAGGTGGAAGAGGGCCGCTTCCGGGAGGACCTTTATTACCGCCTGAATGTGGTGCATCTGCACATTCCCCCTTTGCGGGAGCGCAAAGAGGACATTGCCCTGTTGGCCACCCATTTCCTGAGAAAATACGCCCAGGAAAATGCCCGGGGGACGGTCCATATCTCCCCGGAGGCCATGAAAATGCTCATGCATTATGCCTGGCCGGGAAACGTCCGGGAGCTCGAAAACGTCATGGAGCGGGCGGTGATACTTTGCAGCGCCAACCTCATTTCGGTCAACGACCTGCCCCGGGAACTGGCCGGGGAGCCCTGGGGAGAGTCCTCCCGGCTGGACATCGACCGCTTCATCCCCATGCAGACACCCCTCCCGGAGGCCCTGGAGCAGATCGAGGAACAGATGATCCGCCGGGCCCTGGAAAGGAGCGGCCAGGTGCAGGTCCGGGCCGCGGAGCTTCTGGGAATCACCAAGAGTTTGTTGCAGTATAAACTGAAAAAATATCATCTGACGGTTTAACCAATTGAGGTAGCATTATGACATCATATCGTACCTCAGAAGTGTTTGTTCCGGGAGGTATGCCTCTCCTCACCTATGTGTCCCGTACTGGACGAAACTTAGAAGAACGACTCCGAGCAGCCGAAGATAATCTTTGCAAGCTTGTCACGGTAACAGGGGCTACAAAATCAGGGAAAACAGTATTAGTAAATCAAGTTTTCCCACGTGACAAATGCATTTGGGTTGATGGTGGAGCAGTAGACCAGGAAGAGGACTTTTGGAACTATATACTTGATGAAATTGGTGGTTATACGGAGGATGTCAATCAAGAGGGCAGAGGAAATTCTACAACCTTAAAAGGAGAACTTTCTGGCGAAGCAAGGATTCCTTTCATAGCAAAGAGCACAGGTAAGGGTGCAATAGAATATGAACGAAGTAGCACAAAAGGAACAAGCAAGAAGCTTCAATTGACAGCACGAGCTGCTGCGATTTCTCAATTGAGGTATATAAAACTTCCACTAATTATTGATGATTTTCACTACTTAGACAGAAATTTTCAAGGAAATATAATCCGGGCAATAAAACCCCTTATATTCGAAGGCCTCCCTGTTATATTAATAGCAATTCCACATCGTCGGTATGATGCGGTCAGAGTTGAAAGAGAAATGACCGGTAGGCTTGAGTCAATTCCCATTCCAACATGGGAGATAAAAGAATTAGAAGAGATCGCTAACCAAGGATTTCCATTGCTCAATTTAAGAGTTGAGCCAAATGTAATATCGGGACTCGCAAATGAAGCTTATGGAAGTCCCCACCTTATGCAAGAATTTTGTAAAGACCTTGCTAAAGCTCATAATGTTGCAAAAACATTAGATACAGTTAAGTCTATTAATGAAGTTTCTCTAGAACTATTCAGAGGAGTAGCTGAAGGAACAGGTAAAGTAGTATTTGACAAACTTGCTAGAGGACCTCGTCAGCGGACTGATAGAATGCAGCGTAGATTAAAAACGGGGGAAACTGCTGATATCTACAGAGTAACGTTGTATGCTTTAGCACGATTAGCTCCCGGGCTGGATACTATAACTTATGAGCAACTTCGTTCTGCAATCCGTGATGTATTGGCTGATAGTCTTCCTCAGGCACATGAAGTCTCAAGGGTTTTAGAAAAAATGGCTGTGATTGCAGCTGATGATGAAGCCTCGACACCCGTTCTTGACTGGGAGAAGGAAGAACAAAAACTGCATATAACTGACCCATTCTTTGCTTTTTATTTAAAATGGGGTGCTTGCCAATAGTCTAACTAATAGATTACGGAGGTCCATTGAAATTTCCGGAGTTTCCATCAGATATTCGTCCCCATCTCATCCCCGCGCCCAACGGCGATCTGGTCTATAGCTGCCTCGAGTGCGGTTCCGAGTTTGGCATCACTGAGCTGTTGTATACCTGCCCCAAGTGCCGGGGGCTGTTTATGCTGGTCGACAAAAACGAGGCCCGGCTCAAGGAGAAGCCCGGCGAGTTTTGGCGGCAGCTTTTTGATTACCGGAAAATGCTGAACGTTCCGGCCCTCAAGGGGATTTTCCTGTACTATGAGCTCATCGCGCCGGTGATTCCCCTGGACCAGATCATTTACCTGGGAGAAGGCCACACCCCCCAGGTGGCGGCCAACGGCGATCTGGCCGGTGAAGTCGGCCGGAATTTTTATTTCAAGAATGATGGCCAGAATCCCAGCGCCTCCTTCAAGGACCGGGGCATGGCCGCGGCCTTAAGCTATTTGAATTTTTTGGTAACCTCCCGCAAGCTGGGGAAAATCCTGTCGATCTGCGCCAGTACGGGCGACACCTCCGCGGCTGCGGCCCTCTATGGGGCTTACCTGGGGGATAAAATCGCCTCCGCAGTGATCCTGCCCCACGGCAAGGTCACCCCTCAGCAGCTTTCCCAGCCCCTGGGGTCCGGGGCCAAGGTCCTGGAAATTCCCGGAGTTTTCGACGACTGCATGAAGGTGGTGGAGAACCTGGCCGACCATTACCAGGTGGCCCTGCTGAACTCCAAGAATTCCTGGCGCATCCGGGGCCAGGAATCCTACGCCTATGAAATCGCCCAGTGGTTCGACTACGAACTGGCCGGCAAAACCGTGGTGGTACCCATCGGCAACGCCGGCAACATCACCGCGGTCATGCAGGGGTTTCTGCGGCTGCACGACCTGGGCATTATCGACAGGCTGCCCCGGGTCATCGGTGTCCAGTCGAAACACGCCAACCCGGTGTTCCTCTATTATCTTGAAGCAGACCCGGCCAAGCGCGTCTTCACGCCGGTGACGGTGAGAGCGAGCGTCGCCCAGGCCGCCATGATCGGCAGCCCCGTGAGCATGCCCCGGGTCATCCGCCTGGTGGCGGAATACGTGCGCCGGGCCGGTGAGGGGAGTGTGGCCGTGGTCCAGGTCAGCGAACAGGAGATCATGGACAGCATGCTCCTGGCCAACCGCCACGGGCACATCGCCTGCACCCAGGGGGGGGAGTCCCTGGCAGGCTTCAGGCATGCGGTGGCTGCGGGGTTGGTAGATGCAAACGACGTGGCTGTTCTGGATGCCACCGCCCACCACCTCAAGTTTATCGGGTTTCAGGAAATGTACTTTGAAAATACCTTCCCTCCGGAATTCGAGGTGATCCCCAAGCCGGAATACCAGAACCGGCCCCAGCTCCTTACCCCGAAGACGGCGGACCCGACTGACAAAATCGCTGATCTGGCCACCCAGATCGCGGAGTTGCTGGGATTGACCCGGAGGGCTTGAACATAAAGAAGCAACCGATTCACTCTTGCCCCTGACTCATCTTCACCAGCAAAGGCCCATGTTTGCCGTTCGATGAGGCGCATCTATTTGAAATAACAGAGAAGGTCTTGATCACGAGGCAAATCTGTCATGGATAAAAAGTGTCAGATTGCGTCGGAACACTATTGACACATTTCCTTAAAAAGCCGCCTATTGTTGCCGCGTTCGTCCGGAGCAAAACGAGTAAATCGATTATGTCTTTTGCTCTACAAAATCTATAATCGAAGATGAGCGGGTGAGGGGGCTAAGGGCCGGTGGGCCCTTACCCCCTCCCCCGCACCCCCTCCCCCAATCCCTACTGGGTGGTAACCTGGCCGGGGAGTCGGGACGAAAGTCCCGTCTCCCCGGCCCAC
>Ga0272446_1000233_pt1 | contig 87815 bp, 66 predicted proteins | sample YNPCB0061_FD_194587 | JGI IMG/M metagenome (GOLD analysis project Ga0272446, IMG submission 194587) | Hot spring microbial mat communities from Yellowstone National Park, WY, United States - YNP-CB-006-1 | ecosystem: Environmental > Aquatic > Thermal springs > Hot (42-90C) > Sediment | place...
TACTTCATCAACGATGTGTTTACCTTCGAGATGAAAGAAGTCTTGACGCTTATTTCCGATTTGCAATGGGATATGAGCTTGCAAAAGCAATTGCTCATGGAGTTGCTGGAAATGGACAACCCAGCAATTACTGCTACCGAAGAGGAAGACCAACAAAACACCTTCCACTCTGGCGTGCGAACGCTGCAATCAGGATTGGCTCTATTTTACTTGAAAAATGGTCAGTACGACCTTGTGCAAATGATTGTCCAAGATATCGCCATTGACCTCAAAAAATTAGACCCCAGCCGGGCCGTTGCGATTATTGACATCATCTGTAAACGCTTGGAAACTGCCGAACCAACGTTTTGGGAAGACACCGACCGTGGAAACAATAACATCTACTATTCGCCAGACAAGGAGCAGGTGCCAGAGTTCCAATTTATGCTCATGGATAGCATTCAAACTGTTCCGGCTGTCGATGCCAGTGGCTTGCGGCCGGAAGATTACCAATTCCTTGCTTAAAGTGAGCGATGCAGAGCGGATTGTTCGATATCATAACGACCACTGAACGCTATCTGCGCCAACAGCAGTTGCTGCGTGGCGATGTCTTGTTTACAATGCCCTCGCTTAAAGGACAACGTCCCGTCATTAGTGTTGGACCAGCAATCAATGATAGTGCAGAAAATGATAGTTCAGAAAAGCCCTCAGAGCCGCAGATAACGCTTGACGAAACTGCTCCGCCCTTCCCATTAACCACGTTCACAACTACCACCGAACAACATATCTTGCCTATGTACACAGAGAACACCGAGCAGAACAGTGAGCAAGCCGCATGGCAAACTGCACCCAATCTGAACACGCTGTATGAGCAGATTCATACCTGCATGAAGTGCAAACTTGGTGCGACACGCACGAACTTTGTGTTTGGTGTGGGCAACCCCAATGCGGATATTATGATTATCGGCGAAGCTCCGGGCGCAGACGAAGATGCCCAAGGCGAGCCATTTGTGGGGCGGGCGGGGCAGTTACTCACAAAAATTTTGGAGGCTATTGGTCTTCGGCGCGAAGAGGTGTATATTGCCAACATCCTCAAATGCCGTCCGCCCAACAACCGCCGACCCGAAGCCGAAGAAGTGGCTGCATGTGAGCCGTATTTGCACAAACAAATAGACCTTGTTCAGCCAAAATTTATTCTTGCCGTAGGGCTAACGGCGGTCAATACGCTCTTCAAGGCGAATTTTAAGATGGGCGACATTCGCGGCAAACAGCTTTCATTTCGTGGCATTCCGACGATTATCACCTATCACCCGGCGGCATTGCTTCGTAATCCTGAGTGGAAAAAATTCACGTGGGAGGACGTAAAACTGCTCAGACGGCTCTATGACGAACACCGAGGGCAGCCCTCGATGTTTGCTTGAAGAGAGTGTTGGAAATGATGACGAGACTGCTCGCCATAGACTTTGCCACAGACTTGTGTCATGCACACGTAAACTGTCCACTTTGAAGTATTGTACTATGCCAACATACACGCGCTTTCGTTCGTCCGCAGTGCTGCTGCCTGTGGAGAACATTGACACCGACCAAATCATTCCTGCCCGCTACTTGAAAGTTACGGATAAAGTAGGCATCGGCAATCATGTTTTTCACGATTGGCGATACAACGCCGATGGTTCGCTCAGGGAGGATTTTGTCCTGAACACCGACCACGCCCGTTCCTCAAAAATCCTTGTTGCGGGGAACAACTTCGGCTGCGGTAGTTCACGAGAACACGCGCCTTGGGCACTAACGGGATTCGGATTTCGTGCGGTGATTAGCACGTCATTTGCCGATATTTTTCGCAATAACGCGCTCAAAAATGGTTTGTTGCCTATTGTGGTCAAACCCGAGGTGCATACCCACATCGCTACTCTTCTCCGCAGCACACCCACAGCAGAATTTGACGTGGATTTAGCCTCTGAAACGCTGACTTTGCCAGACGGAACAGCAGTACAATTTCCCATTGAAGCCTTTAGCAAACATTGTTTGCTCAACGGTGTGGATGAAATGGGCTACATCATGCAGTTTGAAGAGCAAATCCGTGCTTTTGAAGCCCTAACGCAAGACTAAAGACCAAAGACTTCAAAACTTAGGACTTTCGCAACAATAGGGAAAACAAGGGGTTGCAACCCCTTGTTGTGTCAAGTCTTGATATAGAAGTTGTCTAAAGTTTTAAGCGCAGAGAACGCCGAGGGCGCAGAGAAGCAGGGCAATATCTTGTTCTCCACTCGTCGAACATACTTTTCTCTGCTCATAATTTCTCTGCGTTCTCCGCGCTCTCTGCGCTCGTTGTTAAAATGTTAGACAACTCCATAGCAAAGGAGCATACGCTCTTGCCCAAAAAAATGCCATGTTGCGAAAATTCTAATAGTTTGAATCGTAGAATCCCACCGCCCTCAATTCCCTTATTTAGGGGGATTGAGGGCGGATAAACTTGAATATAATGATGTCCAAAACTTATGAACGCAGAAATTCTCGTGCTTTCAGGCGACGGTGTTGGTCCAGAGGTTTCATCGGAAGCCGTTCGTGTGCTGCAAGCCGTAGCAGCGAAATATTCGCACACCTTCAACTTTTCCCATCATCTATTGGGAGGCTGTGCAATTGACCAGACGGGTTCTGCGCTGCCCAAGCCGACCCTGAACGCCGCTTCAAGCGCAGATGCGGTGCTACTTGGTGCTGTGGGCGGTCCGAAGTGGGACAATCCTCAAGCCACAACGCGCCCTGAAGACGGCTTGTTGGCAATTCGCAAGGCTCTTAGTCTGTATGCAAACATCCGTCCTGTGCGTGTGGTGCCAGCATTGGCGTACTGTTCGCCACTGCGACCTGAGTTATTAGACGGTGTGGATTTTGTAGTTGTGCGCGAACTCACAGGAGGGCTGTATTTCGGGCAACCAAAAGAACGGCGCAACGGCGGGAAAACCGCCGTAGATACGCTTGAGTATCACGATTATGAAGTTGAGCGCATTATTCGTTTAGCCTTCGAGATTGCCCGCACAAGGCGCAATAGCGTTGCCAGCATTGACAAAGCGAACGTGCTGGAAAGTTCGCGTTTGTGGCGCGAACTTGCCACGTCGTTAAGCAAAGAATTTCCTGATGTTACGCTGTCGCACGTGCTGGTGGACACCGCCGCCATGCGTTTGGTGATGTCGCCCAAGCAGTTCGATGTGTTGGTAACGGAAAATACCTTTGGCGATATTCTCACCGACGAAGCCGCCGTTCTTGTGGGTTCTATGGGATTGTTACCATCGGCTTCGTTGGGCGAGCAACGTAATCGCCACGGTTTTCAACGTGGATTGTACGAGCCTATACACGGCTCTGCGCCAGATATTGCAGGCAAAGGCATTGCCAACCCTGTGGGAACAGTTCTGAGTGCGGCAATGCTACTGCGGTATTCATTAGGTTTGGAGCAAGAAGCCCGTGCAATTGAACGCGCTGTTGAAACGTCGTTGCAGGAAGGCTGCCGCACGGCAGACATTCGCCAAGAAGGTCTGCCCACGCTCTCGACAACACAAATGGCTGATGAAATTATCAAACGGTTGTAAATGCTGAGTATGGAACAACGTTCTACGCAGGTATCTGCACAATCATCTGTGCAATCATCTCCGCAATCATCGCCAACGCTGGCTTCGCAGATTGCCGCTACGATAGAGCAGCAGATTCGCCCGTTTGTGGAGCGCGACGGCGGCTCTATTGCCTTTCATGCGTTCGACGACGGCGTGGTGTACGTAACCATGACGGGCGCGTGCAGTTCGTGTGCGGCGGTGTCTATCACGCTCAAATCGGGCGTAGAGCGCACACTCAGAAAAGCTTTTCGAGAAGTCAAGTCTGTGGCACTGTGGCAGCAGTGAGTACGTAATGACAGCTCATTGATAGCGTAAGGAATCGTTATGGAAGTGTCGCGCAAAGAATTAACCGAACGGCAAGAAAAAGTGTTGAATTTTATCCAACACTATACGCAGCACAATGGATACCCGCCGACAATTCTGGAGATGTGCCGCGAGTTTAATTTTTCTTCGACCAACGCTGCCACGCAGTTTCTCGTCGCGCTGGAGCGCAAAGGATATATCAAACGTTCTGCCAAAGGTGCTTCGCGGGGCATCCAGATTCTGGACGAGCAGCGCAAGCCCATCGTTCCTGCCTCGCCAGCACCTGAAACGCCCTCATATTCACCCTTTCACACGCCCACAACCACCACCGCCCCACCCGCTACACTGCGCTCGCTGCCAGACCACATCAAAAACGTGGTTATCATCGGCGAAGGACACTCAGCAAATCCGCTTTCAGTGTTTTTGTCTCCGCAGGGACAGGTCAAAGTGGACACCGAGTTTTTCGTAGATTCTAAGGATGCTGCCTTGTCATTGTTTGCTGCTGTGGTGAGCGATGATGCGCTCAGCAGCGAAGGCTTGCGAACAGGCGACCTTGTGCTGGCGCGGCAGCAGTTCTCGGCATCGGTGGGCGATGTGGTAGTGGTGCAAGTGCGCGAACAGACCCTTGTACGACGACTTACCCACAATGCTTCCGCGTATTGGCTGAGTGCTGCTCATCCGTCCTTTGCTCCGATACCGTATCACGGCAATGATGCCTCGACAGCGATATTAGGCGTTGTGGTGGGAATGATGCGGAAATTATTCAACGGGAAACCATGAACGTTTTTGTAGCATAGAACTTGCGGCGTGGAAAAGAACCTATGCGAGAAAATCTTTCCCGCAAGCCGCACAAATCCGTATATTTGTGAACCTCAGAAGTTTTTCACTCAAAAGCGCGAGCGCAACAAGCATTCACAAAGAATTCACGAAAAGACCATGCCTTGCGTTGGCTCTTTTGCTGGAAAACCGTCTCAGCAGGTGGCACAAACAATCACCATGTTCTACCTTGTCCACGAAAACATCAAGCAATTATGCCACGTGAAATTCTAGACACTCGCCAGAAAGCCCTGCGTATAAATCTTGACCCGCGCTGGTATGGAACGTTTGCTGAAATTGGCGCCGGACAAGAAGTTGTGCGATGGTTCTTTCGTAGTGGCGGTGCTGCTGGAACGATTGCTAAAAGCATTTCTGCTTACGACATGACCGTCAGCGATGCTATCTATGGTGAATGCGACCGTTACGTCAGCCGTAGCCGTCTTGAGGGAATGCTCACACACGAACACCAACTCAATTTGCACCGCCTGTACGATGTTCGTGGTGACGACACGGCGTTTTTCGTGTTTGCCGATACTGTTGCCGCGCTAAGCTACAAAGGCACGAACGATTGCCACGGCTGGATGGGGGTGCGTTTTCAAGCGCGTCCGCGCGACGAAGACAGCCAAGTGATTATGCACGTGCGAATGCTCGACAAAGAAAACGCACTGCAACAAGAGGCTTTAGGCATTGTGGGAGTGAACTTGCTTTACGGAGCGTTTTTTTTGCACCAAGACCCCGAAACGCTCTTAGAATCATTGCTGGATAACCTGACCACTGACCGCGTGGAAATTGACGTGATAGAATTCTCGGGCATAGAGTTTCGCAATGTGGATAACCGCCTGATGAGCTTAAAACTTGTGGAAATTGGTCTGACCGATGCGGCGATGTTTTCAGCAAGCGGCGAAGTGCTGCAGCCCTCAGAAGTGCTGTACAAACGCCCCGTGCTGGTCGAACGCGGCAGTTTTCGCCCAGTGTGTTATGTTCATCACGATATGCTTAATTGCGCCCGTGAACGTTTTGAGCAGGAAGAAGGTGTTAAAGGCAAGCAGGTGCTGGAAATTATGGAACTGACTATGCACAAGCTCATGGCATTTGATGGCGAGGTTGAACCCAAAGACTTTCTTGCGCGGGCAGATTTGTTGGCTTCAACTGGGCGAACCGTGTTAGTGTCAGATTTTTTTGAATATCACCGTTTGGCAAGCTATTTGTCGCGCTACACTAAAGAAAAAATTGCTCTTACCATGGGCGCGGGAAGTTTGCTGGAAATTTTTGACCCCAATTATTATAAAGACCTCGACGGTGGTCTTTTAGAGGCGATGGGCTATTTGTTCAAAACCGACCTGAAAATTTACGTCTATCCATTTCTTGACCCCGCAAGCAACGTTCTGACGAAAGTTGATAACCTGCCGATTCATCCTGAAAACCAAAAACTTTATCAATATCTTGTGGACAGAGGCGCAGTGGAGCAGTTGGAAAATTACAATCCTGACTATCTGCACATCTTCACCCGCGACATTTTGCGGCGTATTCAAGAGCAAGATTTGTCGTGGGAAGAAATGGTGCCGGAAACTGTCGCCAAAATTATTAAACAACGACAATTTTTTGGCTACAAGCGCAATCCTCGTATGTAGGGCGAAAGGAGCGCAACACCGTTCCAGAAATAAAACTTGAAGAGGCTAACGCTTTCCTGCTATTTTCGAGCATCTTTCTGCTGCAATGCGCCAAGCGCAATGGGGAAATACTGGGGTAAACCACGCAAAAAAATAAGGAAACTCCGTAGCAAAAGAAAATGTTCTAACTTCGTAGAAGCCCTTTCGATGATGAGCATTCCTAATGTAGTGTCTCAAGACAGGGGTTTATGGCGAGCCGTTTTGGGCGAATTGTTTTGATTGTATCAAACACTAAATACATATGATGCCAGTACCATTGCTTTGCGCTGCTGCCTCCCTTCGCGCCCCCTATTTATCAAGGGAGGAGGTCAAAGGCAGAAGGGATACCTTGCGAAACGTAGTATGGAGGGTGTGGAGCAGGCACTTAGCTGTTTCTGTTGTGCGCTTGCTATGCTGCCTGGTAGTGCTTGTTGTCTATGCAAACGTCCCAACACGCGCCCAAGCCACCGCTACGCTGAGTGGCTATGTGCTGGACAGCGAGACAAAAGAAACGCTGATTTCTGCAACGATTACCATCAAAGACGCAAAACTTGGGACGCTGACGAACAAAAGCGGCTTTTTTACGCTCAAAAACATCCCCGTTGGCAAACAAACACTAACGGTGAGCTATTTGGGCTATGCAAAAAAAGAACTCGTTATAGACTTCGATGCCGGTGAATCCAAAAAACTCACTATTGAACTCAAACGCAAACAATCCCAATCCGAAGCCGTAACCGTAGAAGCCAGTCGCGAAGCCGAACGCCGCCAAATTAGCATTAGCCAAGTGAATGTGCCAATGCAGCAGATTAAACAAATTCGCATTGGCGGCGAGGCAGACGTGTTTCGCACTATTCAGTTTTTGCCGGGCGTGCTGACTTCAAGCCAGATTTCCAGCGGTTTGTTTATTCGTGGTGGGTCGCCCGACCAAAATTTAGTGATGATTGATGGCATGACCGTGTATAATCCCTCGCACTTGTTCGGCTTTATTTCAGCCTTCAACACTGAAGCTATCAAAGACGTAGAACTTATCAAAGGCGGCTTTCCCGCGCAGTACGGCGGGCGGCTTTCAGCAGTGTTGAGCCTTACACAAAAAGAAGGCAACCGCGAAAAAGTCGAAGGCGTGGCAGCAATTGGCTTGCTTTCGTCGAAAGTTTCTGTCGAAGGGCCACTCGGTGCAAACGGCTCATTCTTCGCAGGTGGGAGGGCATCGTATTTGACAATTCTGCGGCAACTTATCCCTGAAGACCCCGCCAATCCTATTCCCAATTTTGGTTTTTACGACCTGAATGCCAAAATCACCCAAAACATCACGCCCGACGACAAAATTTCCGTCAGTGGCTTTATGAGTTCGGATTTTCTCGCACTTGATGGCGGCGGGCTGAACGTGAATATTAGCATTGGAAACCGCGCAGCTTCGGCTCGGTGGACGCACGTGTTCGGCGATAATCTTTTTTCAACGGTGCTGCTCAGCACGAGTCATTACCGTAATGGCTTTGACGGCAACAACGCAGGATTTCAGTTTTTTGTGGATAACACCATTACCGACTACACCGCCAAAGCTGACATGGAATGGTTTACCACGAACGACTTGACTATCAAGTTTGGCGGCGAGGCAAACCGCTATGAATTTGGTTTTGTGCAGGATTTAGCGGCTCGCCGCGGTGATAACCCAACACCTGTTCCGGGCGGTACGAACCCGAATTTTGCAACACGTACCGATTTAACCTTACGAGATTGGGTGTTTTCGGGCTATGGGCAAGTGAACTATAACTTCAGCGACTACATTTCGCTGCAAGGCGGTTTGCGTTGGAATTATTACCAAACACTTGGCGCACACCTCTGGGACCCGCGTTTGTCGTTACGGTATCAGCCTGCGGACAATTTTACTGTGAAAGCCTCGTGGGGGGTGTATCACCAGTATTTACGGCTTGCGTCAAACCCTGATTTTACCTTTTTTGATACGTGGCTTCCCACCGATGCTTCGCTTGGACCGAGCAGTGCCACATATTACGGGCTTTCGTTTGAAACAAAACTGTTTGAAAACACGGACTTCCCGCTTGATGCCACGTTTGATGTGTATTACAAGTCGCTTGTGAACATCAACGAGCTGAACACCTTGGCAGCGCGTTCGCGTAAAGCCTCCGAGATTTTCTTTTCGGGCAATGGTGAGGCATATGGCGCGGAAGTGTTCGTGCAAAAAAAAGTCGGTCAGTGGACAGGTTGGGTAGGCTACGCGCTTGGTTGGGTGTGGGGGCAGTTTGACAGCATCAATTTTGGTCGCCGTTTTAATCCGCGCTACGACCGCCGCCATGACTTCAAAATTGTGGGTCTCTACACCATCAACGAACAGTGGGAAGTGGGCGCATCGTTTACGTTCCAAACGGGGCAGCCGTTCACAGGCGTAAGTTCGCGCTTTCAGACGCGCTTTCCCGACGAACAATTCGGCACAGGGCTCAGTGTTTCCACCGACCGCTTTGGTTTGCGTTTGCCGCCTTCACACCAACTTAATATCAATGCAAACTACAACACCATACTGTTCGGTTTGCCTGCAAAAGTGCTGATAGACATCTACAACGTGTATTCAAGGCGCGACATCTGGTTTGTGGTCTATAACAATCGCGGACCAGTGACGGAAGTGCTGGACGTGCGCTTGCTGCCAATCATTCCAACGGTGTCGCTGGAAGTAAAATTTTGAACATCCTATGAAAACCGTATTGCATCAGCCCTGCCAAACACCATGCCGAACGATATACCAAACACTGCGCCAAACCCTGCGTCGGGCGTTGTGTGCAGCCTCATTTCTCTTGGCTCTTGCGGCAAGTTCTTGTGAAACGTTGCCTGCTATTCAAGATTACATCGAAGCCTATTCCGTGCAAGGATTTTTAATTGTCGGTGAGCCTGTGCGGGGGCTTATTATTGCCAAAACAGGCGACATTCGGGATACATTTCGTCTGGAGGGCAATCTTATCCGCAATGCCGATGTTCGCATTGCGGTTGGTTCACGAGTGCTACGGCTCAGATTTGACGAAGCAGCGCAACACTATGCCTTTGCCGATACAACCGTGAAAGTGTTGCCCGACACTGTGTACAGCCTTCAAGTACGGTTGGATAACGGCAAAGAATTTACAGGGAAAACCCGCACCCCGCGCCAAGTCGAGTGGGTACGCCCGCCGCGTCCAATTTTGCAATATCCGTTGGACACAGCCCGACTGCCCTCCACAGCTGACACGCTCTTGGTTGTGTGGTCGCAGGTGGACAACATTTCTGAGTACATTATTGGCATTCGGTGTGCGGACACCGTAGGCTATGGGATACACTTCCCAAAGTATTTAGGTCGCCCGGCAGACACCACACAACGCAACCGTCGTATTACACGCTTTTTCGAGTCTCAGTTGCCGCGCTACCCTGAAGTGGCGCGGTATGGCTTGCGCGTGGGCACGTCGTCGCCGATTGTCTGGACGGGTTTCAAATGGTTTGGCATCAATGACATCGTCCTGTATGCCGCCGATGCTAATTGGCTCAATTGGTTCAAAATGGTCAATTTCGCTGGCAACCCACGCTACAATCCACTGCTGGGCAGCATCAAAGGCGATGGCGGCTATGGTGTGTTTGGCTCTGCTTCTGCGGTGCGGCAGCGCGTGTTTTTGCTCAAAAATCAACCATAGCCAGATGATAGCCAGATGGTTACGGCGGCACGACTTGGATGCCCTGTTGCATATTAGTCATACAGCAGGTATTTTTTTCGCATTTCGGCAAATTCTTTTACGCCTTTGGTGATAAGGCGGCGGATTTCTTCGTCAGGGGCTTTTTTGACGAACATGAGGTCAAAGAGTTTATCCGTGCCAGAGACCTTATTGAACATGGAGCGCAGATTGTCAGCAATGGCTTTCGGTGTAAAATATTCGGGTTGAATCGTTCGCAGTGCAAGCATTATTTCTACACCCGCCGTAAAGGGCTTGAAGCGCGTTGCATCGGGGAAAAACGCCAGCATAACGCCCCGACACTCGGTGTTGGCAAATTTGCTGTAAAATGGCTTATACCGCACTGGCACGAGCGTTATGCCACTTAAATTTGTTCGGCGCAGGGCTTCAATAAGGAACTCCCCGTTCAAATCGGGCGCACCAAGCGTTTGGAAGGGCAGCGTGTAGCCCACACCAACGTTGAAAATATTGAGTTCCCCAAACGCGCCAATCACCGCCATACCACGCACCGCATCAACGCTTGGTACGTGAGGCGATGTCGGTATCCATTGAAAATCGGTGTCTTCCCACGTCATCCACCGTTGCCAGCCTTCGGCTTTTATCACCGTTAATGAGCATTGACGAGCTTTGCCATCGGCATCTTTCGAGAGCCAGCGTTCACCGTTTATCATTTGCGCCAACTCGCCCAGTGTACAGCCGTGAACGTAAGGAACAGGTATAACTCCCACAAACGAGGCAAATGCCGTGTCCAAGACCATGCCGTCCATAACCTTGCCGCCAAGCGGGTTTGGTCGGTCTAATACCACAAGCGGCTTGCCAAACTCCGCGCAAGCATCCATCACGTTATAGAGCGAACTCAAATAGGTGTAAGAGCGCACACCAACGTCTTGAATATCGAACACGATAACATCGCAATTATCGAGCATTTCTTTGGTGGGGCGGCGCGTTTTGCCGTAGAGCGAATATTGGCGGACTTCGCGGATACCATCGGTGCTATCGTCCACGTGTTCGCCAGCGCGAGCAAGCCCGTAATAGCCGTGTTCTGGCGTGAGCAACGTCGTGAGTTTGCAGGTTTTTGTGTTCAAGAATGCATCTAAGGTGGAACCTAAGGTGCGAAGCCGACCGCTTTGATTCGTTACAAGACCCACGCGCTGGTTTTGGAGGGGCTTAAAGTCTTGTGCTACCAACACGTCTGCTCCATGTCTAACATCGTAGCGGAACGACCGTTGCGCCTGAAGTGCCGATGGTGTGGATAGTGCAAGGACAGCACACACCACAGCACACGACAAGGCACGGCAACTCCATAGCCAGCATAGGAATACGATACGGTTCGCATTCTGGAGATTGTTCATAAGGTTCTGGAATCATGAGGTTATGACAAAAAAAATCCCGCACGAAAGCAGGATTTTGAACAGCACGAGCATCACATTTTCTAACGTTTTCTGCGGTGTTTAATTGTTCACCGTATTGGTTTTAATGGGCTGTTGTTGCGGTACGCTTGACGACGGCGTTGTGGCTGTAGCGGCAGCAGCCTCGCGTTTTTGCCGCCAGTAGCGGCGTTCGGCTTTCATTTCTTCATCGGTTTTATCAGCTTTCACAGGAATGGTCAGTTGTTGGCCGGGATAGATAATATCGGGGTTGCGGATAATGCTGCGATTTGCTACCCAGATTTTGGGCCAAAGAAACGCATCGTTGTAAATTTCTTCGCGGCTGGCAATATTCCACAGACACTCGCGGTTTTCCGACCATGTGCCAACAGTGTAGTTTTTGACTTTTTTCTCGCGGTACAGGCTTTTTATATCTTGAGCAAGGGCTATGATTTTAGGATAAAACTCAGGCAAAATGGCAATTTTGTCTTTCCGCAGTTCGTTCAATTCTTTTTCCAGCGCAGCCACTTGGTCTTGGCGTTCAATCAACTGGTCGTCGGAGAGTTGCTTCATTTCGCGGACTTTTGCTGCTAACGCCCCCAGACGCTCGCGGAATCTTTCCACATCGGCTTTGGACGCACCAATAAGTGCGTATAGTGTGCTGTCGCAGGCTGCGGTTTGTTGCTGAATTCTTGCAAGTTCGGCGCGAAGTTGAACGGGCTTGTCGTTTAGCTGTTTCAACTGTGCTTCCAAGCCGCTCACGGTCTCTTTGAATTGCTTGATACGGACATCGGCTTCTTTTTGCAGGAGTTGCTCGTCGGGTTTGTTCGGGTCAACCGTAACGGGCTGCTGTTGTGCAAAGGTCGGCTGTACACAGAGTGCACAGCCAATCCCCGCCACGAGAACTATGCGTAATATGCTCATAAGATACAGTAAATGATGCAACAGTATAGGTGGTTTATGGAGAACGAGGTTATTTCCCTTTTTTGGTTGATGGCTGCTTTGCTGCGGAATCAACTGCCGTAGGAGTGTAGTCAGGCCAAGAATTAGGCCATTTAGCCAAACGTTCTTCAACGGCCGCCTTCTCTTCGTTGCATTTTGCCAGCACTTTTTGGCGGTCAGCAATTTCGCTTTCTAAGCGCATGATGTCGCTTTGAGCGAGTTTGATTTTATCTTGCAAAGCGGTTTGTTGTTTGCGAAGTTCCCGAAGCTGCTCTAACTGCTCTTTGGAAATTTGAGGCTCGGAACACGATGTAGCTATTAGTGCTACAACGGCACTTCCAAGCACAAAGTAACGATTGAGCATTTTATGAGTGCAGTTCATAAAGTGGCTCCTTTCGATAGAGTGTGATGTGTAAAAATAAAAAACGGGCTATCTGCTTTACCTTGCAAGACCTTGAAGTTCGTGTACTCTTCCGTAGTATTACATCGTTGCGCGTGGCGAATATAGTAATTTTTCGTTTTTTCTTGGCATTGGAAAAACAAAAATTTCGATATGCAAAATTTTAGCAATCTTTTTGCTTTTGTCGTAAATTACGTGCCTTTGGTTTAAGAAACACAAAAAGGCATGGTGATAAAACGCTGAAGCGAAGAACCTCGCAAGACCCTTTGTCCTGCTGAAATGCTACAAGATGATGACCCTATTACAACAGTTCAAAACTTTTTCTGCTACTGAAAACGGACACATTCCCCAAATGACGGGCGTTCGCGCTCTTGCAGCGTATATGGTGTATGTGCATCATTTTCCTGTGGGGCAAGGGCTGTTGCCTGAGTGGTTGTACCGTCTTACCCTTGAGTTACACGTGGGCGTGGGACTGTTCTTTGTGTTGAGTGGTTTTTTAATTTACCAACGCTACTACGATTCCTGTCAGATGAATGGCTCATGGTGGGGTAATTATACGAAAAATCGCGTGGCGCGTATCTATCCAATGTACTTTTTGCTCACCTGTCTGACGCTTATCAACCGCAGTGTGCGGCACGGTGATGCCGACGGCGTGCTGTGGGTGCTGAATCTGTCGTTTTTGCGCGGATTTTCGCAGGAATACTACATGAGCGGAATTTCGCAGGGCTGGACGCTCACGGTCGAAGAATGTTTTTATTTTTCCGCCCCATTGGTGTTTTGGTGGTTAAAGCGGCACGACGGCAAAGCCTTAGCATTTTGGTCGCCGGTGCTTGCGCTCTATGGGCTTGGCATGGTACTGGCTTTGCTCGGCGACGCGCTGAAATTTCACGGCTTTTTTCAGGGTTTTGGCTTTGTGATTTCTTACACCTATTTTGGGCGATGTTTTGAATTTTTTGTGGGTATGTGGCTTGCAAAATTTATGAGCAAACGCCGCTTTGTTGGTGCGCCGCCTGCGGTGGGCTTTCGCTTAACGCTGAGTGCGCTTGTAGGCATTGGAACGGTGCTGTTTGCTATGTCGCTCTTGCAATCGCCCGACTATCGGTATGGTGTGTTGCACCCAGCAGGTAAGGCATTGAACAATCTTGTATTGCCGCCGTTGTACGCACTCTTGTTTTTTGGTCTGATGCGCGAAGCCAATGGTGTTCAACGATTCCTTGCTACGCCAACAATGGTGCTGCTGGGCAAAAGTTCGTACATTTACTACCTCGTCCATATGGGCGTGATTCAAGCCTTGGTGGCACGGGTGGTCTGCCCAGAAACGTTTACGCCCGTTACTGCACTCCAACACCTGCTGCAATTTATCGCACTTAATCTTGTGTCCATAATACTCTTTGTCGCTATCGAAGACCCCGTGAATCATTGGATTCGCAGGCATTGGCGGCTCGGCAGTGCCAAGCATTCACAAACTGCACAGGCTGTGTCATAACTGCTTGGAGCAGATAATAAGGAGTGAAGAGGTTTGAGCGTTGCTGTTTTATCAATGGAGTTGTCTAACATTTTAACAACGAGCGCAGAGAGCGCGGAGAACGCAGAGAAATTATGAGCAGAGAAAAGTATGTTCGACGAGTGGAGAACAAGATATTGCCCTGCTTCTCTGCGCCCTCGGCGTTCTCTGCGCTTAAAACTTTAGACAACTTCAATATTACACCGCATGAATACTACTGTTTTTCGCACTATTGTTTGTCGCTGCGTGCTGTGCTTGACGTTCTTGTGCTTGATTGCTGCTTGTTGGGTTGAAGCAGAACCACCGCGCCTGTATGCACAAACCGCGCAGAATACACAGACTGTACCAAATGCCACTGCTCAAGAGTACACCAAACGTGCCTCGAAAGCTATGAACGCGCAAAATTTTGTGGAGGCATTAGAATACTGGAACAAGGCTCTTCAGCTCACACCCCAAGACCCGAACGCATATTCCGGTCGTGGTCAAACACGGTTTTACTTGCGCCAGTACGAAGCAGCGTTGGAGGACTTCACCAAGGCGATGTCGCTGACAAGCAACGTGCCATTTCGTGCGACTATGCTTATGCTAAAAGGTTCGGCTTACACGAATATGCAGAGGTTCCAAGAAGCACTCAAAGAGTTTACCAACGCATTGAAACTCAATCCCAACAACCTCGGGGCACTCATGAACAGAGGCGTTGTGCGCGGAATTCTGGGCGATAATCGTGGGGGAATTGATGATTTGAGCAAGGCAATTGCCATCAATCCTGCTTTCACGCAGTTATACTTTGAGCGCGGCAATCTTCGCGGCAAAGAGCGTGATTTTAAAGGCGCGATTGCTGATTACACAATTGCTATCAAGCAAAACCCGCGCTATACCGAAGCCTACTTAAATCGTGGCGCAGCACGCTATGAAAGCGGCGATAACAAGGGTGTGGTTGAAGATTTTACCAAAGTGCTGGAAATCAATCCGTCCTACGTGCGGGGATACTATAATCGCGGCACTGCGCGGATGATGACTAAAGACTACAAGGGCGCGGTGGAAGATTTCGATATGGCACTACGCTTAGACCCGTCGCGGACAAGTACGCTGCTTAACCGTGCATTGGCAAAATCCCTGATGAACGATTACAAGGGTGGCATTGAGGATTTGACCGCACTGCTGAATGCGAATTTCTACGATTTTAATGCAATGTCGAACAGCACATCGCTTGTTCACATTCAGCAAAATGCGGAAAAATTTGATAATGCAATTGCTTACTACAATCGTGGCGGCTTGCGTTTGGCAGTAGAGGACGTGGAAGGTGCTTGCAAAGACTTCCGTAGGGCAGCCGAGTTGGGCAGCCAAGAAGCTGCAGTTCCGTTGGAAAAACATTGCACTACGCCGCGTAGCTTTGAGCCTGAGCCGTCATTTCCCGAACATTTGCAACTGTATCCACGCGATGCCCAAGATTCAGCCGTCATGAGGCTCGGCGGTGTGCTGTCTGCTGCAGGGTATGATTCTGCAGTAGCAGAAATCCGTAAAAACGGCGTGCTGTGGAAACGCCTTGCCACGCCGCTTGTGTATGCAAGCGGTAAAGCGGTGTTTGCGCTGCAACCCAAGTTACACGCGGAACTTGCTGAATATACCGTAACGCTCCGTGCCACATCAAACGCCAGCAACCGCGATACCGTGCTGGCTGTGCGCGATAGCATTGTCTGTGGCGATGTGATACTCGTGAGTGGGCAGTCCAATATCGTGCTGGGAAGCGCGTGGGATGCGCCACAAGCGGAATATCTACGCACGTACACCTACAATCACACAGACGGGTTTTGGCAGCGTGCAAACGGCTCGAAAGCTAATGCTCCAGATACCGTCGGAGGGCGATACAGCGCGGGTGCGGTGGGCGCGGTAGCGTACCGCATTCAAGAATACCTTGCCAACGAATTCCGTGTGCCAGTCTGTGTCATCAACGGCGGCATGGGAGCTTCCACGACGCAACAGCACCAAGCAGACCGCATGAATCCTTTCAACCCTACCACCTTGTACGGACGTATGCTTCTGCGTGTACAAAAAGCGGGCTTGGCAGAGGCGGCGCGGGTGATGGTCTGGTATCAAGGCGAATCCAATACTGCCGAAGATTACACCAACGAGATGATTCGCCTGCACCAGGCATGGCACGTGTCGTATCCGAACTTGCGGAAAGTCTATGTGGTGCAGATTCGACCGTCGTTTTGTGCTCAAAAAGACCAAGAACAAGTCCGTGAACTCCAACGCCGTTTTCAGCAGATGTTCACGGATGTTGAAGTTGTGGCTTCGGCAGCACTGCCCGCACACGACGGTTGCCATTACGACACCGAAGGCTACAAAGTGTTGGGCAGTAATCTTGCACGGTTGATAGGGCGGGACTTCTATGGCACGCCCGACGACGGAAATCTTTCTTCGCCCATGATTGCCAAAGCCGTACTGAACAACGAGAAAACTGAACTGACGCTCACGTTTGCGCCCGCAAACACCCAACTGGTTGCTGGTGCTGATACGACGTTGAGCGGAACAACACACAAACTCCATGAATACTTTTACGCAAACGTTTCTGGCACTGAAACTACCGCGAAGTCTCCAGTGTTCAGTAGTGTAAAAGTTCAGGGCAACACGCTCGTGCTGCGTTTAGCACAGCCTGTGGACGTTCGTGATGTGTCGTATTTGCCGAGCGTTGGCTATGCTGTTCCGCCAAACGACAACCCGTTGTACGTAGGTCCTTGGCTTACGAATAAGCGCGGAGTGGGTGCATTAGCATTTTATAAATTTCCGGTTGAGCGGTAACTCGTTCAGCGCAGCGTAAGAGCGATGATGACCTTGTTCACAATTTTCATAACCCCTTTCCACACATACCTATCATGCGAACACTTCTTGTAACAGCACTGTTTTGCGGTGCATCATTGGGAACACTCTCAGCACAAGGGCTGGGCGGTGCAGCAGGAATGCAAGATACCAAAAAACCTGCACCCTCCGTTACGAAGCCCATAGGTCCGGCGGCTGTGTCGAACGCGGCTGCAGGAAGCGCAAAAACCACAGAACCAACAAAACCTGAGGCAAAGCCTGAGGCAAAACCTGAGGAAAAAAAAGCCGAAGCAGCAAAATCGGCTGCCAAGCCTGACGATGCTGCGCTTACGGCGGCTGTCAAAGAAAAACTTGCTGCTGTGCCGTCGCTCAAAGGTTCAGCTATTGGCGTTACGGTGAGCAACGGCGTGGCAACGCTCACGGGAACGCTAAAAAATGCTGGCTTGAAGGGCGTGGCAACAAACATGGCAAAAAAAGTGAAGGGCGTTACGTCGGTGAACAATCAAATTACCGTCGAAAAAGGCAAAAAGTAGCTTTTGCCAAGAAGCCTCTGCTTGTTAGATGCTTGTGCAGTTGGCGTATGTTTGCTCTTTGCAAATCGCCGTAAAATCTTGCTCTCAGGCAGTTGTAGCTCGACGCACATCGTGATGCTGTTTGAGAACCTATGTTGTACAGTTTGTTTCCTCCAACTATGAAGCGCGTTGCTGTACGGTGCGTGATGATGCCCTATACCATTCGCTGGTATTTGTGCAACTGTTTCTGTCGGCTGCGGGCGGTACTATGCTTTGCCGCAACGGTGTTCGTACTGCTCCATACAGTGCCGATTGCGGCTCAAGACCTGCGTGTAGTGGTGTACAACGCAGATAACGGCTTGCCGACGGACATGATAAAATCTACCTTCCAAGACAAACAGGGCTTCATCTGGATTGCTACCGACAATGGTCTGCTGCGTTTTGACGGCAAACGCTGCCAAAGTTTTACAAACTTGCCTTCGCCCTATGTGAAGGGGCTGGTGCAAATGCCCACAGGGGAATTGATTGTTGTAACAGATTTAGGGCTGACCCAAGTGTTTGACGAACGCGATTCTGTGCGATTCGTTACGCTGCTGCGCGGCAGCACCATGCAGACAGACTCCACGCTGTGGTATCCCAAAACGTTTTATTGCGACCGCCACGGCACGCTCTGGCTTGGTGAGCCAAATGCGATTGTACGATGCACATTGAAAAGCACGGTCAATGCTCGAAACGCTTACAAGACCGCCTCTTCAACAATGTCCTTCAAGCGGTTTCGTTTCGACGACACGTTTTTGAGCGACAGTTTTTTGCGGTCATTTTCTTTTGTGGAGGACAAGCAAGGAAGGCTCTTGGCAGCCTCACAACGAGGCACAGCACTGTTTTGTTACGATGCTGCGGCTGACCGTTTTTCGCGCTTGCCTGTGGCGATGTCCTCAGAATCGGCGTTTCGTTCCATAAGCTCGGTCATACAACGCGCCGACAGTAGCATCTGGGTTGCTACGGACAAAGGCGTGTTCAAAACGATATTTTCCCCCAAAACTTCTCTGTGGCAATGGCGGCTGGTAACACCGCTGCCAGAAGTAAGTGTGCTGGTTGAAGATGCACAAGGAATGCTGTATGCAGGAACGTGGTTTGCGGGCATGTACCGCATAGACAGAGCAAATGCCGTTGAAAAATTGCAGTTGGTGAGTTCCAGTACCATCAATGAGGTTCGTATTGACAACACGGGTTCGCTGTGGGTAAGTGCTGATGACGGCTTAACGTTACTACAACCTACCTTGCTCAACCGTCTGCGTGTGCCGCTCCAACGCCCCTATATCCAGCACGTTGCGCTTGCGCCCGATGGAAATGTGGTGGTGACGGACGGTGTGGATATTATAGCTGTCAATTCCACGCCGCTTCATCCAGCTGAATATGCCATGCGTTCGTTTCCCTACCAACGTTTTTTGCGTCATGATGAGACCTCAGGAATCGTGATGAGCATTGGTTTTGACCAACGTCATGGTGCAAGCCCAACGATGTTCTATGGCACCTCGCGTGGTCTGTTGGGTACGTTGAGTGCGGGCAATCGCCTCACGCATGGTAAGGCGGAAGAACACAAGGTGCAAGAGCACCATTCAGTGCAGGAAAGACGTATTCTGCCCGAACTGGGTGATTTCGCGTTGTTTCATCTGCTCAGTGATACCAAAGGTCGTCTGTGGGCATCGGTGCAGCGCACCCAAGAAATCGTCTGCATACAAGACACCGCAAGGCTTGAACGATATGGTTATGACAAAGGCGTACGCTCGGCAGTGAACGTATTGCGTCAGGCACCGTTTGGCAGAATTTATGCAGGGGGAGCAGACTCTATCTTGTTGTATGAATTTCACGAGCAAGCGCGAGCGTTTATGCCCATCAAGGTCAAGTTGCCCTTTACGCCTACGGTACCGCTTGTGGTCAACGATATGGCGATAGGGCAGGATTCTACGGTGTGGCTTGGGACGAGCTGTGGTGTGATGCGCTACAAAAACGGCGTGGCGGACACGATTGCTGTTGCGCGGGAAATCGTGCGGCAGAACATTACCAGCGTGGGCGTGGCAGCCGACGGAACGCTCTTTTTTACTACGGAGCAAACGCTGAATTTTTACGTCAACCACGAACTGCTTACCCTGAATCTTCGCAGTGGAAACTCGACCATGACAACCACGTACCGCAACATGGTCATAGACCGCTATGGGCAATTGTGGCTTGGCACAACGCGGGGCGTGGTGTTTTTGCCCAGCTCGGCAATGGACTACAAAGTCACGCCACAGCCAGTGTTTGTTAGTCTGAAAGTGAGCGGCAAAGCGGTCTCGGTGAGTATTGGTCAAGGTGTGCCGTCCTATCTGTCTGGCTCATACATTGAGGCAGTGTACGCGGCGTTGTCGTATCCTTCGGACAACATTCGCTACCAAACGCGGCTTATCAATACTGCTGCGCTTCGTGCAGACACGGCGTGGTCGGAATCTTCCTATGATGCGTTCACGATTGTGCCGTCGTTGCGACCGGGCAGCTACAAGCTGCAAGTTCGCGCCCAGCAGGCGGGATTGCTCTGGAGCGTGCCAGTAGAATACGCCTTTACGGTGTATCCGCCTTGGTATGCCACGTGGACAGCATTTGGGTTGTATGCAGTGCTTTTTGTGGGCACTGTCTATGGCGTTTCGCAGTGGCGGTCAGGGCGTTTGGAGCGGAAAAATCTGGTGTTGAAAACCATTGTTGCCGAACGCACAGCAGAAATTGAACGTCAGATGGCTATTCTGGACGAACAAGCCCGTGAAATTGAGTTAGTCAATACGCAACTTCACGAGCAAAATGTGCAATTGCAAGCCCTGAACAACGAAAAAAACGAGTTTTTAGGTATGGCGGCGCATGACCTCAAAAATCCGCTTACTTCTATTATGATGAACGCTTCGATGACGCGGCAGTATATTGGTCGCATGAAACCGCAGGACATCGTGGCGCAGATGGAACACATTGAGCGCACGGCAAAGCGAATGCGGGATATTGTAACGAATTTGTTGGACATCAACGCCATTGAATCGGGCAAATTTCACTTTGACCTGAAACCCGTTAACATTGCTGAACTCATTCAAGGTGTAGTTGAAGAGTATCAGCCCCGCGCTCAGGAAAAATCTATTAAAATGACGGTGGACTTTGAATTGCAAGACACACCAATTCTGGTCATCGCTGATGCTAACGCGCTTGTCGAGGTTATGGAAAATTTGGTATCAAACGCTGTGAAATATTCACCGCATAACAAAAACGTGTGGGTGCGTATTCGCCGGCACAGCGCACCACATCGAACATGCGTGCTCGTCCAAGACGAAGGACCTGGGCTCACAGAAGAGGATAAATCCAAACTGTTTGGTAAATTTGCACGGCTTTCGGCGCGTCCCACAGGTGGCGAACATTCCACAGGGCTTGGCTTATCCATTGTCAAGCGCATGGTGGAGGCAATGGGCGGCACGGTGCGTTGCGAAAGTGCATATGGCAATGGCGCAACGTTTATTGTGGAACTTCCCACTGCTCACGAGGGCAGCAGCAAAGCCGCATCGGAAGTCCATGCAAACTCCGAAAAGTGAATAAAGTGAAAAGTGATGAGTCGAGTCTTCATAGTAACCACAACATCAATGTTTACGCGGCTGCTCAAATCGTGCCGTTGGTTGGCGTGGAGTATAATCTTCAGTGCTGTCCTTAGTGCTGTCCTCGATGCCTGCGGGTGGTTTAGTGTGCTTTGTAGCGTATATGCCCATGAGCCCGAAAACTCCCACAATGCCGCGCGTCGCATCGTTTTCCGGCATTTGGGCATAGAGCATGGGCTTTCACAGAACTCGGTATATGCTATTCTACAAGACCGTCGTGGCTTTATGTGGTTTGGCACACAAGACGGCTTAAATCGCTATGACGGCAAGCATCTGACTGTATTTCGCGGCAATGTGTATGACACCGCAGCACTGACTAACGGCTACATTCAAGCCTTGTACGAAGACAAGTCGGGAACGCTCTGGGTGGGAACGCACGGCGGCGGCTTAAACGTCTATAACAGGCTAACCAACAAATTTTCGGCATCGTCGTGGGAAATCAAGGCTGTTCAGGCTTTGGGCGGTACCGATGTGCTGTGTATGACCGAGGACAGCAACGAAGTGTTCTGGGTAGGAACAAGCACAGGACTGTTTGGTGTGCATCGTCCAAGCAAAAGCACCCGGCATTTTCAAGCAGAGCCAACCAATCCTTCAGGTCTTCATCACAGCGTTATTCGCTGCTTGTGTGTGGACAACGCAGGCACGCTGTGGATTGGCACCGAACAGGGGCTACATACCTACACTGCTCAAACAGGACGTATCACACGCTGTGCAGCCCCAATGCTTGGCGAAGCCGGCATTACCGCCATTACCCATGAACGTTCGGACATGTTGCTTATTAGCACAAAGAACGGTCTGCTCTACCGTGCGAACACCCGCTCAGGTGTTGTAACGGCAGTCAAAACCTTCGGCGAGCAAAGAAGCCAACGTCTGGCGGTCATCAGCACCATGCTTGCTGACAGCAGAGGCAATCTCTGGTTGGGCAGCGAGGAATCGGGTTTGGCATTGTGGAATCCTCATGATGCTCATGCCTCGGTAGAATTTCTCCATTCGACTGATAATCCTGAAAGTTTAAGCAGCGATGCGGTGCTGACGATGTATGAAGACCGTTCTGGTGGCATCTGGATTGGCACCGAAGGCGGCGGCGTGAGCTATTACAACCCTCTGGCACGGAAATTTTTTCCTTTGCGCCCGTCCAACAGCGAACGGCATACAGCCGTGCTGGCGATTTACCAGTCGCAGCATGGGCAGACCGGCGCGGTGTGGGCAGGAACGCTTGGCAAAGGTCTTCAACGCTTCGACCCGCAGCAACGTGTGTGGAAATCGTGGTCAACAGCAGACGGCTTAAGCAGCAACACTATTTGGGCTATTCACGAAGATAAGCAGGGCATGCTGTGGCTTGGTACCTACGGCGGTGGCTTGAACCGCTTCGACCCGCGCACAGGGCGCGTAGCTGTGTGGAAGCACGAGCCACGCAATGCCAGCAGCCTTGCTGACAACTACATTTTTTCCATTTGTGAGGATGCCCAAGGCGTTCTCTGGCTTGGCACAAACAACGGGCTGTGTCGCTTCGCACCGAGCAATGGCACGTTTACCACATTTCGGAACATTGCGGGCGACAGCACGAGTTTAAGCATGAACGCTGTGCGAAAAGTCCTTGCTGACCGCTCTGGTGCTGGTCTTTGGATTGGTACACGTGGTGGTGGTGTCAATTACTTTGACGTTCGCACGGGGAAATTTCGTACCTATCGTCATCACCCCGCAGAACAACAAACACTGAGCAACGACTTTGTGCTGTCGCTCTTGCAAAGCCGTTCGGGAGACTTGTGGGTTGGCACGTATAGCGGTTTGAACCGCTTTCATGCCCGCACGGGGTCGTTTACGCGCTTTACCAGAGCCGACGGGCTGCCCAATGAGACAATTTGCAGCGTCTTGGAAGACGCACAAGGCAATCTTTGGATTGCGACCGTTGCGGGTTTGTGCCGTTTTCATCCTGCCACAAAACAGGCTGAAACCTTTACCGTGCAAGATGGCTTGCAAAGCAACGAGTTCAACCAAAGCGCGTGTTTTCAAACGCTTCAAGGCGAGATGATGTTCGGTGGCATTAGCGGATTGAATGTGTTTCATCCAGACAGTGTGCGGTACAGCGACGAACGTGCGCCGTTAGTGCTAACGGCGTTCAAAAAATTTAATATGCCAGCCGATATCGACACTGCCATCAGTGAAAAACAGGTACTGCATCTGTACTCGGATGATACGTTTATTGCCTTTGAATTCGCGCTTCTGAGCTATATTTTGCCCGAAAAAATTCAGTATGCCTACAAACTCGACGGCTTTGACAAAGACTGGGTGCAAATTGGTTCACGCAATGAAGCCTCGTACACTAACCTTGCTGGCGGGCGGTATGTGTTTCGCGTTCGCGCTACCACGTTTGAGGGAAAGCTCGGCGCGAATGAAATCGCGCTGGCGGTCATCATGCACCCGCCATGGTGGAAGCTGTGGTGGGTGCAAACGCTTGCGGTTTTGGCACTGGTTGGCACGGCATTTGGCGGCTATCGGTGGCGTATGCGTGCTGTGGAGCGGCGCAATGAAGAACTGGAGTCCCTTGTTGCTGCACGCACTGCCGAACTGCAAGCACAGAATGAAAAAATTCGTGACCAAAACGAAGAATTGCTGCAAGTAGATAACGAAAAAAACGAGTTTTTGGGCATTGTTGCCCACGACTTAAAGAACCCCGTTGCCAGTATTGTGATGAACGCTTCAATGGTGCGTGAGTACTTTGACCGCCTGAGCAAAGAAGAGATTATCGAGCAAATGGAGCGTATTCAAGAAGTGGGCGCACGCATGGGAGACATTATCACGCATGTGCTGGACATCAACGCTATCGAATCTGGCAAGATGAACGTGCATCCCACCGTGTTCAATCTTGTCCGACTAACCGAACAGGTTGTGAGTGAGTACCGCTTGCACGCCGACAAAAAGTCGATTACGCTGCATTGTTCTGCCGAAGCAGAGTATATTGCAGCATTTGCCGATGTGCGCTCCACGCGCGAGGTGCTGGAAAACCTGATTTCCAATGCCGTAAAATATTCACCTCCGGGCAAGAACGTGTGGGTTGTTGTGCAGGAACACGTGCAGGCACTTCGCGGTTCAATACACACGGGCGAGTTCGGTCATAGTACCAAACATAGTATAGAACATGGTATCGAGCATAGTACTGAAGAGCGTTCTGCGGAGGCTCTTGCCACTGAGTACCGCAGCGTGGTCAGTGTCAAGGACGAAGGTCCCGGCTTGTCGGAAGCGGACAAAAAGAAACTTTTCGGTAAGTTTGCACGGCTTTCGGCGCAGCCCACAGGCGGTGAACAATCTACGGGCTTAGGGCTTTCGATTGTCAAGCGGCTTGTGGAAATGATGAACGGGCGTGTGTGGTGCGAAAGCGAGCGCGATGCGGGCAAAGCCGGAGCGACGTTTTACGTTGAATTACCACAGCAACCGCCCATGCACTCTGAAGCCACCAACTCGATACCCAGTCAAAAGAGCACCAGTCAATAACCAATCATGAGTAACCATGAGCAACACAGCCATTGTTTTAACCGACGGCGGTCTGCACACCAGTTCCGCCAAAACCGCACACGGCTTAATTCGCGGCACCGAACGCTTCAAGATTGTCGGGATTATTGATGCCGTCAATGCTGGAAAAGATGCTGGCGAGGTTCTGGACGGCAAACACCGCAATATCCCGATTTTTGACAGTGTAGAGAATGCACACAAGGCGTTGGGCGCGGTGGCGTATTGCATTATTGGTATTGCGCTTGCGGGCGGGAAATTACCGCAAGGGCTTGTTGAGAGCTTAAAAACTGCGATAACACTCAAGATGAATCTTATCAATGGGCTACACGAGTTTTTGAACGATATGCCAGAGCTTGTGGAGCTTGCACGAAAGCATGAGGTAACGCTTACCGATGTTCGCCGTCCTAAAAAAGCCTCCGAAATGCAGTATTGGTCGGGGCGCATTACCAAAGTTACCACACCGCGCGTGGCAGTGCTGGGAACAGACTGTGCGTTGGGCAAACGCACCACAGCACGATTTTTGGTGGAGGCGTGCCGCAAAGCAGGGTTAAAGGCAGAAATGATCTACACAGGGCAAACAGGCTGGATGCAAGGCAGCAAGTACGGTTTTATCTTCGATTCCACGCTGAACGATTTTATCACGGGCGAACTTGAAACGGCAATTGTGGAATGTTTTGAGCATGAGCATCCTGACGTGATGTTTTTGGAGGGACAGTCCTCGCTGAGAAATCCTGTCGGGCCTGCAGGCTCAGAGTTTTTGGTCTCAGGGCAGGCAAAATACGTGGTATTGCAGCATTCGGCCGTTCGCAAATGTTTCAAAGGCACAGATGAATTTGGCTTGGAGATTCCGTCGGTCAAAAGTGAAATAGAACTCATTCGGTTCTATGGCGCGGAAACGCTTGCTGTTACGCTGAACACAGCAACAATGCCCCTTGACGAAGCTCGTGCTGCCCAAGCCGCATTGCAAGCCGATATAGGTATTCCTGTGGTGCTGCCCATTGAAGACGGCGTGGATGTTGTCGTGCAGCAGATTCAGCACATCGTTGCATCATCGCCTGACCAACAGCGCAGCCACAACCACAACCCATAACCATCTATCACTGCTCTCCATTCCGGTCATGCACATTAGCTCCGTCACGGTGCGCCGTGAAAACCTTGTACTTACGCGCCCTTACACAATTGCGTACAAAACTGTTTCGACGGTAGAAAACGTTGTCGTGATTATCGAAGCTGAATCGGGGAGCAAGCGGCTCTACGGCGTAGGCACGTGCAACCCGTCAAAACCCGTAGTCGGAGAATCCTTGGACGACGCATATCATCTGCTTTCGCAGCCCGAAACCACTGCATGGCTGATTGGGCGCGATGTACGCACAGTGCAACAGTTGTGCTACGAGGTGAACACGAGGCTTCAGACCGATACCAAAAGCCGTGCAGGAAGCCGTGCTGCGCTGGACATTGCACTGCACGACCTTTGGGCAAAGTGGATGGATATGCCGCTTGTGGAGGTACTGGGCAGAAAAATTCATGCGTTGCCCACGTCAATCACTATCGGCATCAAAGGTGTGCAAGCAACGCTTGAGGAAGCTCAAGAATACGTTGACCGACGGTTTTCTGTGTTAAAAGTCAAAACAGGCGCATCGCTCGAAGAAGACGTTGAGCGAATAACAAAGTTGCGAGAACGGTTTGGTGCGTCAATCACGATTCGGGTGGATTCCAATCAGGGCTACACAGCGGCTCAAGAGCAAGAATTTTTTGAGCGCACACGGCACTTGCAGATTGAACTTAACGAACAGCCCGTCAAGGTTGCCGACACACACGAACTGCGCTTGCTGCCTGCCGAATTGCGCCGCACTATTGCTGCCGATGAATCATTAGTCAGCCCGCAAGACGCTATGCTCCTTGCTGCCGAACCCCAACCCTGTGGCATTTTTAACATTAAACTGATGAAATGCGGCGGCATCCAGAAAGCCAAAGAGATTGCTTGCATTGCCGAAAATGCTGGCATAGAACTGATGTGGGGCTGTAACGATGAAAGCATCGTGAGCATAGCGGCTGCGCTGCACGCGGCGTTTTCTTCGGCTGCCACAAAATACATTGATTTGGACGGAAGTTTGGATTTGGCAAGTGATGTGGTGCGCGGCGGTTTTATCATCGAAAACGGCATCATGCGTCCTAATGACGCTCCCGGGCTGGGCGTGGAGTTGTTGTAGGTGGTAGCTGTTTTTAGCTGGTTTCCAGCAACGAACGATACAGTTCGTGATACCGCGAGGCTTGAAGCGTGAGGGGAAATTCGCGTTCGGCTTTTGCGCGTGCTGCCTGAGAAAGTTCTTGTAATCGTTCTGGCGAAGCAAGTACAGAGCGGATGCCGTGTGCTAAGTCTTCCACATCAAACGGGTGCGCCAAGTAACCGTTGTGTTCGTGGTCTATCATATCGGGCATACCGCCAATGTGAAACGCCACCACAGGTGTTCCACAGGCAAGCGATTCCAAGACGGTGTTCGGCAAATTATCTTCAGTCGAAGGCGCAACGAACACGTCGGCTGCGGAATAAGCAAGAGCAATGCTGATTTCATCAGTCAAACGCCCCAAATACGTTGTATTGAAGCCAAACCGCTCAGGATTGCGCGGTTCGGAACTCCCAAAAATAACCAGCTCTGTGTGTGCAGAAAACGCAGCATCCTGTGCCAGATGGTCAAGAGTGGGTCGCAGAAACTGAAATCCCTTGCGAAGGTCGCTCGTTGCGCTCATTGCGCCAAACATGATGAGAGTTTTGTCGTGGGGCAAATTCAGGATTTCCCGTGCTGCGCGTTTGCTGATGGGCTTAAAACGCTCCAAATCTATTCCGTAGGGAATGGTCAGCACGGTGTATTGTCCAAGCAGGACGCTTTTTCGCGCACAGTCAGCCAGCCATTTGCTGGGCGTAACAATGGTGATGCGTGTAAAGCGGTCGAGGTTTTTCCATGCTCTGCGTTTGCGATTCCAGAGCCATCGGTTGAGGTCAAATCCTGCTTCGCCTTTGGGGCGGTTGTCTGCTCTGTAACCCGTCTGATAGCGAGTGTCGTCGCCCACGTAATGTTCGCCGCCGCAAAAAGCCCACATATCGTGAAGCGTCCAGACGATAGGCTTTGGAGTGTGCGTTCGTGCTAAATGCAGCACTGAACTTGGTCGCAGAAAACCGCCTTGTGTCCAGTGAAGATGGATAATCTCTGGATTGAGGGCAAGAGCGCGTTTGGCAGTGTTTTCCCACACCAGCGCAGGGGAAATGAGCGAAGCATTGGGCGTTGTGAGCAGACGGCGCGGCAGCGCGTCCAACTGTGCTGCCAAGCGTGACCAGAGTTTTTCCAGAGAGGATGTTGCTCCGAAAACAGTGAAATCATCGCTGTTTTTGCCACTGACAAGCATCTGAGAATTCAAGCCAAGTCTTCGCAAGCCTATATGCAGACGGTATGCAGACACTGCCGCGCCGCCGCCAATATCGTTGGTGGACAAATGGAGGATGTTCATGCGTGCTTGGTGCATTGGAGCATTGCTTCCCTACTGTGCGCTCAGAAGTTCCACATCGAAAATGAGCGTAGCGTTGGGCGGGATAACACCTTGCCCGCGTGCGCCGTAGCCGAGTTCTGAAGGGATGGTCAGCCGCCGTTTGCCGCCTACGCGCATCCCGAAAATGCCTTGTTCCCAGCCTTGAATGACTTGCCCGCGACCAATGGTAAAGCGGAACGGCATATCGCCAGATTGGTCAAAAATTCTCCCGTTGGTCAGTCTGCCGGTGTAGCGCACGGAAACAGTGGAGTTTACTCGCGCGGAATCGCCCGTGCCAAGTTGTTGGTCTTCGATGATAAAGCGTTGGAGATTGAGCAAATCCACTTCAAAAACGAGCGTAGCGTTGGGGGGAATATTGCCTTGACGTGTAGCACCATAGCCCATGCGCGGCGGAATGGTGATTCTGCGTCTGCCGCCCACGCGCATTCCGCGCATTCCTTTGTCAATGCCTTCAATCACGCGCTGAAAGCCCAGCAGCAGTTGAACGGGCTGCCCACGAGTGGCATCGAACACCGTACTGTCTGTGAGTTTGCCAACATAATTTACACCAACCTGCACAATAGAATCACCTGTTGCAACAGGTTCGCCGGCACCAATGCGGAGGTCTTCCACTATTAACTCTCCGCTGTTATCTAAGGTAACGAGTGCTTCACATGAAGCAAGAAGACTAAAAAGCATACCGCAGCAAAGCAAAACAGCAAGAGCAAGAGCAAGATATGTGCGGCGTTTGTAGAGCATGGAGAGCAACAACTTCATGGTGTTTTTGAGGATTAACAATGCGTGTAACACGTACAAGCAGGATGAGTGTGCTGAACTTGATAGTCAAGAGTTCGTGAATTGGTGCTATTCGTCATCAACATCTTCTCTGGCGGGCAATTCCATGATGAATGTTGCGCCATGACCGTATTCGGATTCACACCACACATTGCCGTTCATGGCTTCGACCATTTTTTTGACAATAGAGAGCCCTAATCCTGTGGAGTGTTCTCCACCTGTGGGTTGAGCTGACAAGCGTGCAAATTTACCAAAAAGTTTGGATTTGTCCTCCTCTGTCAGCCCCGGACCTTCGTCTTGGACTTCTACGCGCATTTTACCATATTTTGCCAAAACTCGAACATAGACGTTTTTATCGCTTGGTGAATATTTGACAGCGTTGGAAATGAGGTTGTCCAACACTTGAATAGAAGCGTTCTGGTCAGCGTAAGCAAATAGCAGTGGGTCTATGCGTTGGTAGTGCAACTTGATGTTTTTACTTTCGGCACGGGCGCGATAATTTTCCGTGACGGCAGATGCAACCATGTCAAGGTCGAACACGCACAAGTTCATTTTGATACCACCGCGTTCAATAGCATTAACATCAAGCAAATTGGTAATCAAGTCAAACATGCGCCCGGAGGCTTTAAGAATTTCGCCTGAAAGGTCTTTAATATCATCAATGCCAATAGAACCAGCCTCGTCGTACAGCACTTTCGAGAGCATTTTGATTGCCGAGAGCGGGTTCTTGAGGTCGTGTGCAGCAATGCCCAAAAACTCGTTTTTGTCTTTGTCTAATTCCACAAGGTGTTTGTTAAGCGACAAGATTTCTGCGCGAGCGTTTTCTGTTTCGGCAAAGGCTGTTGCCAAGTACGAATAGGCGTAGATATTGTCAATTGCCGTTGCAGTGTAGGTAGAAATCGTCCGAAGCATATCCATTTGATACGCCGAATACGCATGTGGCTGATAACTTTGTACGGTCAAAATGCCCACAATGTGGTCTTTGACGATAAGAGGGAAGTACACCAACGACGCGGCTTTTTCTTCTTCGGGACGCAGTTTTGTTACGTACTGCTTGTACTCGGCGGCGATGTCGTTGAGGATGATTTCGCGGCGGCGGTCAAGGCTCTGCACCGCTAACTGGTCTTTATTATTTAGAGAAATGGGTGGATGATACCCCTGCTTGGCACCTTCAGCAAAAAAAAGGTACGCAATTTCGTTGTCTGCTTCGCGGTACACCCCAACGCCGAACACATCAGCCTGCAACAAATCGGTAACGCTTTGGTGAACAGCAGAAAGGATAGTTTCGTAATCCAATGTGGAGGTGATTTTTTGCCCCATTGCACTCAGGGTGGAAATATCCTGATTGATTTTTTTCATTTTTTCGTTCAGTTCCACCAAACTTTGATTCATCACCTCCATTTCGGCAGCGGCATTGGCAAGGCGTGAGTAGGAATTGAGGTTGTCAATAGCAACAGCAGTATAGGAAGCAATCGTGCGCAGCATATCAACGTGGACGGGACTGTAAGCGTTGGGCGTAAAACTTTGCACTGTCAGCAAGCCAATGGGCTGGTTCTTTGCAATTAACGGAAAGTGCATTTGCGATGCGGCTTTCGTCTCTTCAGGGCGCAGTGCAGGAACGTACTGCTGGGCTTCAACGGCGACATTGTCAATCACCAGTTCTTTCATCTGTTTAATGGCAACTGCAGCCAAGCTGTCATTCATTGACATCAATGCCGACGGCATATACTCAAATTTGTCATTTTCGACGTAGTACAAAAACTCAATTTCGCTGTCCATACCCTCGTACTCACGGTAAAAGGCAATACCAAAGATTTCAGCATCCATCAAATCTTTGACACTATCGTGAACCGTTGTCAGAATCGTTTCCAAATCCAGACTGGAAGTGATTTTTTGTCCGATGGCACCGAGTTTAGCAATATCACCATGCTGACTGTTTTGGACGCTTGAATTCATGGTTCTTCATTAAAAACGTACAGAAAATGCTAAGAAATTGAATAGATATGCTGCTCATTCCAACGCCATTCCTTTTTTCATCTCGTCATGCTTACACACACATACACACAGAAACGGCATTTTAATCGTCATTCAAAGGACGCTCATTGTGTGATTGTAAATAGATTGTCAATAGATTGTGCAAGAGAAACAGTAGGCACGCAGTGTAAGATTACGAAAAAATAGGCGTATTCACAACTACAAGCTGTGCCGCAACACTTTTCGGCGATTTCTCCGCCGCTGTAATCGCTTTTTCTCTGTATTTTTGCGTAGCGAACATCACGACTGCAGTTGGTTCTGTGTAGTGCTCAACCACTAACGCACTGCGAGCGTAAGCGCAAAGATACACTTTTGACAACTCTTCACAAGGTGAATAACGTAGGGCGTTTGCAAATGTATCCCGCAAGGGTCTCAAACACTTATGAGACAACAGCGTAGCAACGAGAGAGTTGCACCTTACTTCAAAAAAGCACCTTTCTTTGCGAGCGTCCTGCATAGCCATTTATTTTTTTCATTCATTTTTTGACGAACACATATGCAAACTGTGCCGAACGTGCGACCAAATTTTCTTCGGGCAACACTGTTGGAGCGCGTGAATTTTTGCGATGATGTAGCCATGTTTCGTTTGCGCCCCGAAAGCCCACTGGAGTTTGTCCCTGGACAGTATGCCACTATTGGCATGGAGGATGGGGATAAATTTATTCAACGTGCCTACTCCGTGGTGTCGTCGCCACGCCAAGAAGACATTGAACTCTACATTGAATTAGTGCCTGATGGCGTACTTACGCCGCGCTTGTGGGAAATGAAGCCCAACGACACGCTCTACATTAAAAACAAAATTATTGGCACGTTTGTTCTGCAACAGGAAAAAACGGGTATAAAAAATCATCTTATGGCTTCTACCGTCACGGGTGCAGGACCGTCTATCAGTATTGCTCGCACAATCAAGCATGACCTTGATAGGGGCAAAATTCATGCCAATTCGTTGCCACATCTTGTGGTCTTGCATGGCGCAAGTCGCTCGTGGGAATTGGGCTCGTATTGTGAAGAACTGACCGCGTTAGCGCAAGACGGTTGGTTGCACTATGTTCCCACAATTAGCCGTCCTTGGGAAGACCAAGCATGGACGGGCGAAACAGGGCGCGTGGATGACTTGGTGCGGAAATACCTTGACCAACACCAGTTTGACCATACCAACGCTTTTGGTTACGCTTGCGGGCATCCACAGATGATTGAAACGGTGAAAAGCATTCTTTCTCGCGCACGCTTTCCCAAAGAGCGCATTAAAGAAGAAAAATACTTCGTCATTCGCCCCAACGCAGCAGCACTAACAAACGGCACAGCTTCGGCAGCCAAAGAAACGGTAGAATCTTGAAAAGAGCTTGAAAGAGAATGCTCTTTCGCCGCAAGCTATTCCAGTATTCCAGAGAGTTGAGAGCAGAACTCTTCGTACCACAAATGCTGTAACCACAACGTATTTGCTATGACACACCACGACACCAACACACCACAGGTCAGCGCACTTGTCAATGTGGTTGCGAGCATCCTGCTATGCTTGGCATATGTACTACCAAGCGAGGCACAAACTGCTCGTAATGCCGCCGATACCGCCCGGAGTTCACGCGGAAAGGAGTTTGTTCTCGCGTTTTTGCCTAACGTCCATGAACTTCGGGCTAATGGTACGCCAGCGTTTAACGATTCGCTGTTTATTTTTATTACTTGCGACAAACCCACACGCGGCACAGTAACGTTTCGCAATCGTGCGGGCATGGAGACGACCAGAGGCTTTCAAATCACTAATCCCGACCAATTTGCCATTGTGAGCGTTACTTATCAAGGATTTGAACTTGAAGGATTTAATGTGGGCGAACGCTCGAATCCTAACGCTCAAAACGAAGCACTTGCACTACAATCGTTTTTTGTCCGTGCTGAGGACGATGTTACGGTCTATGGGCTGAACCAAGCACACTTTACCAGCGATGCGTTCTTGGCATTGCCCGTGCGAGCCTTGGGCAAAGAATATCTGGTGATGTCCTACAACAGCGACGGTCAGGGTTTGGCGTTTAATCCCGCTGCTCCCGGGCGCAGCACGCCCTCGCAATTCGCGGTGGTTGCCACAGAAAACGACACCGAAGTTCGCATTCTGCCCAGCGCGCCAACGTTCCGCAGCCCGACGGGCGAAGCGCGCACCGTGCGAATGAGGCGCGGCGATGTCTATCTGGTGCAAGCCGATGTGCGCCAGCAGCAGGGAATTATTGACCTGACAGGCTCTCGGATTATTGCTAACAAGCCCGTTGCGGTGTTTGGCAGCCACCAACGCGCCACGCTGCCTATTCGCCTGCGCGACCAACTCAACTCCCGCGACCACATCGTCGAGCAGCTTCCGGGTTTGGAAACATGGGGCAAAAGTGCATTCGTTACCCCATATGCACCGCCACGAACGCAAATTGCCCTTGGCACGGACTTGCTTCGCGTTCTGGCTGCCTTTGACAACACCCGCGTATTTCTCAACGGCACACAGGTCGCACAACTAAACGCGGGGCAGTTTTACGAGGCAGGTCTGCTGCAAGCAGGATGGATTACGGCAAGCGACCAAGTGCTGGTGGCGCAGTACAAAAAGACCTCGAACCAAGCCAACGTGAACACTATCAGCATGACGGGCGACCCGTTCATGATGATTATCCCTACCGTTGAACAATGGGACAATAGCTATCGGTTTATCAACGTGCAAGCCGACGAACGCGACAGCGCAAACCGTAACACGCGCTTGGTGTTTGAGCAGCATTTCATTACCATAGTGATTCATCCGAACGGCCTTGCCACGCTCGAAGTGGATGGGCGGCGCGTTCCGCCGTCAGCATTTCAGCCTGTGAGCAATTCGGGCTATGTGTTTGCCAATATTGAACTGCCCGCCGGCGTTCATACGGCGCGTTCTGATTCGGCATTTGGTTTGTATGTATATGGCTATGGGCTGGCAAACTCTTATGGCTACATTGGTGGCGGAAAATTGCGCATCATTGCGCCAGACCGCGACCGACCAGTTATCGCAGCACAAACGCGGTGTTTTGAAGTTACTGGCGTTGTCTATGATACCCTTGAAACCGATTCTCGGCTGCGGCTTGTGGCAGAAGAACCCGTTACCACAGGCACGGTGCGGGGCAATGTGCGAGTTGAAATTGAGCCGTTCACGCCATTTGTCGATTCCGTGAGTTTTCGTGCGGCATTGGTGAATATCTTTCAGGATGGTGCGTTTTCATTGCGGGCGCAGGATTCTATTGGGTTTATCACGCGGCGAACATTTCCCATCTTCGGTTTTACGGTGGGATTAGAAGGACAAAATGCCACTGTACTGCCTCCAACTCGGGATTTTTCCATTACGACAGGTCAAAGTCGTGCGTTTCCCCTTACGATAGTGAACTACGGCACGACCACACAAACCGTCTCACGGCTGAATTTTGCTCGCGCTGGCACAGGGCTTGATGCGGGAACTGGCGCAGGTACACCGCCGAGCGGATTTTTCCTGCAAGATTCTGTACCGATAGTGCTGCGTCCGGGCGAACGCCGTATTGTCAATGTGCGGTTTAATGCTACTCGTGATGGCATCTTCACCGACACGTTGCAGCTTATCAGCACGTGTGCCACGCGCTCGGTGGCGGTGCTGCGAGTAACAGCGGGAAGCGATACCACACCCCCTGAAATTCGTCAAGCCCCAAACTACTGCGCCTTGCGAGTGGATATACGGGTAAACGACAGCACCACGAGTTTTGCTTCGGGTGTGGCATTGGTAGAACCGCTGCAACTGGTAAACTGCACTGTGCGCTTTGATTCACTCGTCAATAGTGGCAACGTGCTGACGGGCGTTATCACCATCATTAACCCACGCTTAGACGCGCTGTATAGCTTGCGTGTGCGGGATTCATCGGGCAATGTTTCGACGATTGCCGATACCTTGCAAGGCTTCACCTTGCGCTTGCTGACAAGCCGCGACAGCATAGAACGTTTTGGCGAACGCATTATCACCGATGTAAGTTGCAGAACGTTTACCTATGCGAACGTGGGACTAAAGCCCTTTGAGTTTAGCATCCTTGCGCCGCAGCAAAACCAATATTTTTCCATGCCGATTGGACAGTTTCCCATTACGATTGCGCCGAACGAACGCAAAACCTTTACGCTCTGTTTTGCGCCTTTGCAATCCCGCGAGTATCGTGATACGCTTATGGTGTTGCAACAACGCTGCTTTGGGGATTCGCTGTTGCTGCGAGGAACGGGGCTTGCCGTAGAGGCATCACAACTGACCCGATGCAGCGTAGCGGTACGAACGGTGCTTTCATCGGCACCGCAGCAGTATTTCATGCAGCAAAACACCCCCAATCCTGCCACAGGCAGCACGACTATTACACTTGGCATGGCGCAAGCAGGGCAAGCCACGCTCACGCTCTATAACGCGCTTGGGGCAAGGGTCGAGACGCTCTTGCAACGATGGCTGGAAGCTGGAACAACGGAACTCAGCATAGACGTTTCGCGTCTGGAAACCGGTGTGTATTTTTATGAACTTCAAACCTCAAGCGGGCGCATAGTGAAGCAACTGACTGTCGTGCGCTAACGTCTTCAGGAATCCGTTGCATAATTGGTTGCATAGTTTGCTGAATGCTGCAAAACAGTTGAGGGTAACAAATGATTGGACGAATAACCGCATCAAAATCGCTCGGTAAGCCTATTGCCAAGTCGCTCCTCAAACCGACGTGGATGATAGTTGGTTTGGGAAATCCGGGCGCACGCTACGCCGAAACCCGCCACAACATTGGCTGGATGGTCGTGCAGGCGTTTGCAGCACGCTATCAAGCAGAATTTCAGCCGGGCAAAGGCGACTGGTACGAGGCACGTTGTACGCTGGGTAAAGAACGCTTGCTGCTTATGCTGCCCACAACATACATGAACGCTTCAGGCAAAGCCGCTGCCAAAGCTCAACAACTCTATGGTGTACCGTTAGAGCGCATTGTGGCGGTCGTGGATGAATACAATTTTCCCGTTGGCAAAATTCACTTGAAAAATTCAGGCTCTGACGGTGGACATAACGGCATGGCTTCAATGATTCAAGAATTGGGCGGCGCAGCATTTTTGCGCTTGCGCTGCGGCATTGACCGTAACTTTGCTCATGGCGAGTTGGTGGATTACGTACTGAAGCCTTTTGCAGACGATGAACATACAATGCGCGATGCGATGATTCAGAAAAGTGTTCTTGCGCTGGAAACGCTTGTGCGGCTGGGGACACCGCGAGCTATGCAACTTATCAACGCTGATAAATTAGCCGCCGCGCAGCCCACCGCCGCACGTAACCCCGATGAACAATCCTGAGGCAAACTCCATCAACCTTCTTTGACGCACTCTGTAAGCATCCTCTCTGCGGGCATTTTTTTCTTTTTTTCTCAGGTTATGTTTTGACGAAAGCGGCGAATTTTGCATTTTACATAGTACGGGATATGCAAAATCTGTTCCAAACTTGCGTTGCCAAACACAACGACAAAGAAACACAGGACGCACACAAACCGACATTTCTCATTTCTACACGTTCTTGCAGCAGCAGCAAGAACTTCAGCACGTACCGAATGATGGCTGAGAGAACATCCATTCCTTGCTCGGTTCATCACATCAGAAGAACAGACAGTTACAACTGGCTACAAACAGGTACAAACACAAGTACAACACATTCGACACCGTATTTTTGACAGTGCTATGTACGTAGGTCTCTCCGTTGGATTTGAACTCGGGCTTGAACAGAAGCTCACGCCGCAGCAGGTACAATACCTGAAACTCCTGCAACTTACGGGCTTGCAACTTGAGCAATACATTCATCAGGAACTTGAAATGAACCCGATGATTGAGGAAGGCATGAGCGAAGAGCAGGAAATTGCCCAAGAAACCGATTTACCGAATGAATCCGACCCATTAGAACCTGAACCTACCGACGACGAACAACCGCAAGAACTCACAGCATTAGACGATTACAAGCCCGAAGAAGCAGGCAACGGCGAGGAAGAAACATGGCAGGATTATATCGAAGACGACGGACATCCATCGAAATACACCAACGACGATGACAACAACGGTGAACCCATTCCTATTCGCTCTGAGCGCACATTTGTCGAAGAATTGCTTGACCAGATTCACTTGTTGAACATGAGCGAAGAGGAGGAAATCATCGCCGAAGAAATTTTATGGAGTGTGGAATCGAACGGCTACTTGCTGAGAGACCTGGACGAAATCGTCGTTGCCGTGAATGAAAAAATTGACGCTTTAAATGCCGCCCGCAAAAGCAAGGCTGTCTCTGAACCACATCAGTACGAACTCCCACAGCCAAGAGCAACAACCGCAAGCCACGACAATCGGCGGGATAACCAGTGGGATGACCGTTGGATGGCTTACGATGACACCGAAGATTTTACGGACAACATAGAGGTATCGTTTGCGCCAAAACGTTTGGCAACGACTTCGGCGGCGACTTCGGCAACGACGGAGTCCGACGAAGACGAACTTCAGCACGTTACTATGGAAATGGTAGAAGATGTGTTGTGGCAAGTGCAGACCTTAGAGCCGCCGGGCATTGCTGCACGGGATTTGCGCGAGTGCCTGTTGGCGCAGCTTCGTGCACTGCCCAAACTCAACGCCGCCCAACAACTTGCCCAGCAAGTGCTGCTCAAAACCTATGATGCTTTCAAGATGAAGCATTACGAGGTGATGATGCGCGAACTCAAAGTGTCGCAAGACTATCTGCGTGAGGCTCTGCAAGCCATTCGTGCGCTCAATCCCAAGCCCGGAGGCGGCGACAGTGGTGGTGGCACAAGCTCGATAATTCCTGATTTTTTCATTCATTTCGACGATGAAAAAAACGACTTTATCATTCAACTCAACGACAGTCGTGTACCGAACATCCGCGTCAATAGACTGTATGAGCAAATGAAAGTGCAGGTGCGCGAGATTGCCAAAAAAGGTGTGAAAAGCCAGAAGATGAACAAAGACGCAAAAAAATTTTTCAAGCAAAAATACGACGATGCAAAGTTTCTCATTCAAGCCTTGCGCCAACGCCGCCACACGATGATTCGGGTCATGACCGCAATAGTCTATCGCCAGCGCGAATTTTTCTTGCGAGGCAAAGACTACATCAAACCCCTGATTTACAAAAATATTGCCGAAGATACAGGCGTGGATATTTCTACCGTCTGCCGTGTGGTCAATAACAAGTACGCTCAAACCGATTACGGCATTTTTGAGTTGCGGTACTTTTTTAGTGAAGGGCTGCCCATTCCCAAGCACGTGTTAGACGGACTCCAGCCCGCTAAAACTCCGAAAAATGGTTACAACACTAACGGTACAATCAACGGCGAGGCGCACGCCACAGGCGAACACGCCACAAGCGGCAACGTTAGTGGCACAACCTTCACTGCTAACGGCGTTATGACGGGCGAAAACGGCGAAGACGGGATGGACGAAATTTCCACACGCATTGTCAAAGATAAGCTCAAAGAACTTATTGACAGCGAACCCAAAACCAAGCCCCTCAGCGACGATAAACTTGCACAAGAACTGCAAAAAATGGGCTATAACATCGCCCGCCGAACAGTGGCAAAATATCGAGATTTGATGAATATCGCACCTGCACGCCTTCGCAGAGAATTGTAGCAGCAGCCTCGTACAAACACAAACAATGGCGTAAACAACGACGCACAATCAACGCGCGATAATGCACAACACTGCCTTAGCAAATGCACCACAACGACACCAACAAGATTGTAGCAAGCCTGATTTCCCGCGCTGTGCGGTGTTCGCTCAGACGTTCGTTAAGTGTTTGTTTGCTTGTTGCAAGTCTGTTGTGGGAATGCTCGCATGGTTGGTCTTCACGTGATGAGCAATTTGTGGCGTTGTACACAGAAATTTTGCTTGTCCGCGAGCAGTTCCCCGATACAACTCAGGCAAATCCTAAAGTTCGTGCGCTCTTGCAAGAGCGCGGGCTGAGTGAAGCAGAATTCCGCCAAGCCTTTGCTGCCTACACCGCAAAACCTGAAACGTTCCGCGCTATGCTGGACTCTGCTCGCGCCCGCGCTCGTGCTATTGCTGAACAAGAGCGAAAAAACCGTGAACAGACTGCAGCACCTGTAAACGCTGAAACACCTGCGAAGCCATAAACTATCGCGTAAATCATCTTTTCACAGCACTGCTTTTGCTTAACGATATGAAAACTCCTCTGGGCAGAACACTCCACCATTCCATAGCAATTATGCGCCGTGCAAGGCTTTTGGCAGAGCGCAACACTGCGCCGCTCGACGAAGCAGTGGACGCAGTGATAGAAGCAAAACGCCAGCATCGTTCGCGTCGCCAGATGCTACGAAGTTTAGGGCAAGCGGGTTTGGCAGTGTTGGGAATGCCGTTTGCGGTGTCAGCACTTCCCGCAATGCTTAGTGCTTGTGAGCAACGAGTTAGTGCCGTTGGCAGCCAGCGTTCCGTGCCGCGTATTGCGATTATTGGCGGCGGTTTAGCAGGGTTGAGCGCGGCATACACGCTGTACAAAGCGGGAGTGCGCTCGACGGTGTACGAAGCCTCGAAACGTCTTGGTGGGCGGGTAATGACAGGGCGCGGCATTGTGGGCGAAGGCATCCTGACTGAACTTGGCGGCGAGTTTGTCAATTCCAGCCACCGCGCTTTGCAAGCCCTGTTGCGAGAGTTCCAGATGGAATTGCTCGACACTGAACAGACAAGCGAACGTGAACTGCGTGATGCGTTCTGGTTTGGCGGGCAAATGCGAAGCGAACGCGAGGTGAGTCAGGCACTGGAAGGCTTTGTCAAGCAATCTACGTCCGACGTACAACACTTCTTGCGCTCACGCCAGCGTCCAAGCACCAGTACGGTCTTGTCCAGAATTGACAAAATGTCGGCGGCAGAATATCTGGTTTCGCAGGGGGTATCAGGCTGGACGCAGCAGTATCTTCACGCCATGCTTCTGAGCGAGTTTGGCGCAGAGCCTTCGGAAATGTCTGCCATTAATGTTTTGGCGGCTCTTGCAGGCGAGGTAGCCACTTCCGCCGAGCGCGGTTACGACGGCGAAGACGATGAACGGTATAAAATCAAAGCCGGCGGAAGCGAGCTATTGCGGCGTATGGCAGAATTGCTGCAAGCCACTGCACCCGATAGCATCGTGTACGAACGCCGTTTAGTAAGGCTTGCAGCGCAGGGCGCGTCGTACAACCTAACGTTTGAAACTGCAAACGGCTCTGTAAGCGAACTGCAAGCCGACGTGGTTATCTGCGCTCTGCCGTTGAGCGTGCTGCGCACTGTGGAATTGCAGATACCTCTGCCCACACAGCAACGCCGTGCCATTCAAGAATTAGGCTATGGCACGAACGCAAAATGTATTGTGGGCATGAGCAGTCCTGTGTGGCGCGGTAGCGGATACTCAGGCAATCTGTCAAGCGATACGCTGCTGCAAGGCGGATGGGACAGCAGTTTGCTGCAAGGCGCACCAACAGCAGCCTTCACGGTGTTTTTGGGTGGGCGCGAAGGAGCAACGCTTGGTAATACCCCTGCTGCGGCAAATGCCACACGATACCTTCAACCGCTCACCATGATATTTCGCGGCACGCAGACGGCATTTACTGGAAAAGCTCAGCAAATTTCGTGGTCAGACGAACCGTTTGCTCGCGGCTCATATGCCTGTTTTCGCGTTGGTCAGGTAACAGCATTCGCAGAACATCTCGCCAAACCCGTTGGTAACGTTTTGTTTGCTGGCGAACACTGTTCATCGCATTTTCAGGGGTACATGAATGGTGCTGTTGAAACGGGCATCAAAGCCGCCCAAAGTGTCATGACAACGCTCAACAAACGCTGATACGGTGAATCCACGAAGCAGCCACTGTATTTTTTTACCACAAATCTCGGATATGTACTATGCCTCGACCTGCAAAACTTAGCGAAGAAGCCATTGCTGAGAACTTACAACGCCTGCAATCATGGCAGCGCAATGGCAACACGATTGAACGCGAATTCAAGGCTGCAAATTTTGTTTCCGCGCTTGGTTTTATCAATGCCGTGGGGGTGCTGGCTGAAACTGCTGACCATCATCCAGACGTGTTGCTCTATGGTTGGAACAACGTTCGCATTACGCTTTCCACCCACGACCAAGGCGGTTTAACGGAACTCGATTTTGCGTTAGCAGCAAAAATTGACAGCATCACGTTCTAAATCACCTTCTCACTCTCACCCTATACTCAACGTTCGGCAATGATGTTTACCATACAGCAGCAATCGGCAATGTCTCGCCACAGAACCAGACACCAGTCTGCGGCGGCGTTTATGCTTGGCGTTATCGGGCTGTGTGGCACAGTACTGGTGTGCGCGGTCGCGTTTTCAGCATGTAGCATCTTTGAGCCACCGCCAGTGAGTATTCCGAGCCGCGATTATCGCGGGCAGTATTCGTTGCTTAGGCGTGATTCGGCAGATGTTCGTGCTGCGGGCGGTGTGAATCTGGAAGCGTTTGATGTCATTCTGACAACCCAGCAAATCAATAGCACATCGGGGCGGTACACTATTGCCTTGCAAGACGGTCGGACAGTGCCGCCCGCAGGGAGTGGCACGTATTCATTGCGTTTAAGAAGAATTACGTTTACTCCTGCTCCTGTTTTCGCTACAAACGCTTTGCACACGCTTAGTGGGGAGTTTGAATACACCTTCGATGGCACAAATTTGGTCATCAATCGTGAAGAATTCTCGCCGAATCGCCAGCGTTCATTGTTTTTAAGCCGTTAAAACTCAGCAGTGGGCTTGGTGGGCGTTGTTCGAGCAAAAGGCAAGCAGAAGACAAGCAGAAGAAACGCTCTGCGCTAAAGTCAAGGAAGGCAAAATGTTACAGAATATTTTGCCTTTCTTGGCTTTTCGTTGTATTTTCGCCCAATTTTGCAGCACAGTTTTTCAACACAAAATACGGTAATTCACCGAGTGTATGGGGCGTTGAGGTCTGGTGAGAGCGCACAGAATAAGCATAGAGCGCAAGGCGCACACCGTAGGCAAAACCTTGCGAGGCAAGTACCAAGAACTGCATCAGTAGATTACCAATTCCTCCTTTTTTCACGTTCCTGTTGTGAATATATGGCAACAATTATCGGCATCGAAGCCCGCGAAATTTTGGATTCACGCGGCAATCCTACCGTAGAAGCAGATGTAATTTTGGAAGATTTTTCTTTTGGACGTGCTGCCGTGCCGTCGGGCGCAAGCACAGGCGCACACGAGGCGCACGAACTCCGCGACGGGGACGCATCGCGGTATCTTGGTAAAGGAGTTCTCAAAGCCGTAGAATGTATTGAAGGTGAGATTAGTGAGGCATTGCTTGGCGAAGAAGCCGATGACCAAGCGACTATTGATAAGATTCTGTGCGAACTGGACGGCACACCAAACAAAAAACGCCTTGGTGCCAATGCCATTCTTGCCGTTTCCCTTGCCGTAGCAAAAGCGGCAGCTGAATCCCACGAAATGGAGCTCTTTCGCTATTTGGGCGGTCCGAATGCCCGCGTGCTGCCCACGCCGCTGATGAATATTATTAATGGTGGTCATCACGCTGACAACAACGTGGACTTTCAAGAATTTATGATTGCACCTGTCAAAGCGGATTCGTTTGCCTCGGCAGTGCGCATGGGTGCTGAGGTGTTTCACGCACTCAAATCTGTTCTTAAAGCAAAAGGAGCAAGTACCTCTGTTGGCGATGAAGGCGGTTTCGCGCCGTCGCTGAAATCCAATGAAGAAGCGTTGGATGTGATTATGCAGGCTATCGAAAAAGCAGGCTACAAAGCGGGCGTAGATATTATGCTCGCTCTGGATGTTGCCTCCAGCGAAATGGTCAATGCTTCGGGCAAAGCAGGAGTCTATAAGCTCTACAAGTCCTCACAGGAAGAAAAAACAAGCGATGAGATGATTACGTGGTATAAAGACCTGTGCAAAACCTATCCGATTATTTCCATTGAAGATGGTATGGCGGAAGAAGACTGGGCTGGGTGGGCGCAACTGACCAGAGAACTTGGGAATACTGTGCAGGTGGTGGGTGATGACTTGTTTGTTACCAACGTGGACTTCCTGCAACGCGGTATCAGAGAGGGCGTGGGCAACTCGATTTTAGTCAAAGTCAATCAAATTGGCTCTCTGTCCGAAACCTTAGACGCTATCGCGCTTGCGCAGCGCAACAATTACACCGCCGTTATTTCCCATCGTTCGGGCGAAACCGAAGACGTAACGATTGCAGATTTGGCGGTCGCCACGAACGCCGGGCAGATAAAAACTGGCTCTGCAAGCCGCACTGACCGCGTGGCAAAATACAATCAACTGATTCGCATTGAGCAGATGCTGGGCGACCAAGCTATTTTTGCTGGTATGAGCGCGTTTAAGCAAAAACGATAATGGGCGGTATCCACAAAGGCACAGCATTCTCCAAAGCTGTGCCTTCCTGTTTTGGAAGTAGGGCAGCACGTTGTTGATGTGGTTATCCACAGTACACATCGTAGGAACGTTCCACAAAAAGCCTCGTAGCAAAAAATTCTGTTCACTTGTTCATTCTTAATTGTTAAGGACTATGATTGTTTTTGGCACTGATGGTTGGCGTGGGGTTATTGCCCGCGACTTTACGTTTGAGAACGTACAACTTGTTGCGCTGGCAACCGCGCACTACGCGCTAAAATTAAACAAAAAAGCTAGTGTGGTCATTGGCTATGATGCACGGTTTTTGTCTAAAGAATTTGCTGAAGAAGCCGCCTGTGTGATGGCATCCAAAGGTGTGACGGTGCATATTACCGATAGTATCTCTTCCACGCCGCAGGTGTCATTTGCTACAAAGCAGAAAAAAGCGACACTTGGTGTGGTCATCACTGCAAGCCACAATCCTGCAGAGTACAACGGCTACAAGTTAAAAAGCAATACGGGAGGGCCGGCGTTTCCCGAGCAAATAGCAGAACTGGAAAAAGAATTGGCAGCAATTGAGAAAAAGCGTCCAGCTATCAAATTCAAAACCTTCGACGAATATCTCAAAGACAAGACCATTCGCCTTTTCGGTGCCAAAGAGTCGTATTTGCGGTATTTGAAACGCAAAATTGACATGAAAACCATCCAAAAAGCGAACCTCAACGTGCTGTATGACCCCATGCACGGTGCAGGCATTGACACTATCAAAGAACTGTTGCCGAACGCCGATGAAATTCATGGGGAATTCAACCCCTCATTTGGCGAAATTGACCATCCTGAGCCAATGGCAGAGTATTTACCGCATTTAATCGAGAAAGTCCGCGAGGGCAACTATGACGTGGGTTTAGCTACCGACGGCGATGCAGACCGTTTGGGCGCAGTCGATGAAGAGGGCAATTTTGTGGACTCGCATAAGGTCTTTATGCTGCTGATGAAGTATTTGTACGAAGACAAGAAAAAACGTGGTGCAGTAGCAAAAACTATTGCCCTGACTTCTATGGTCAACAAATACTGTGAAAAACACGGCATTAAGCTCTACGAACTGCCCATTGGCTTCAAATACGTGAGCAAGCTGATGGCAACGGAAAAAATCCTGATTGGTGGCGAGGAATCGGGCGGATTGGGAACGATTGTCCACATTCCTGAGCGCGACGGCTTGTTCAACGGTATGTTGCTACTGGAAATGATGGTTACTCGCAAAAAATCGCTTAAACAGCTTGTAGCGGAATTGGAGCAAGAGTTCGGCGCACATCGCTACCGCCGCCGCGACTACCGCACAACCGACAAGCACAAACAAGAAGTGCTCAAAGCCTGTGCAAAACAACCTAAACAATTGGGTCGCCACAAGGTTCTGTCTGTGGACACCACCGATGGCTACAAATTTCACGTTGATAAAGGGTGGCTTCTTATTCGTGCTTCAGGCACAGAGCCGCTTTTGCGCTACTACGCTGAAGCTGACTCGATGACAAAAGTCAATGAACTGCTTGAAGAGGGCTTGAAGATGAAGTAGCAACTGCCGAGAATACGCATTGGGCTTCTTTCAGAAGTACCCTCACACAGCCCTTCGGGCTACTCTCTTACTCTCTCCTACTGGAAAAGAGGGTGCTTGAAGCAAAGCGGAGAGCAGGTGAGGGCATCGTCAAAAAGCCCGTTTGAAAGAGGTTTAGTCAAAAGCAGACAAATCCATTGGTGCCACCAAACAGTGTTTTTGTTGTTGAAGGCACTTTGAGCAGCCGTGTTGTACGACCAGTGTGGAAAACGCTGTGCTTGAAGCACGGTTTTTTTGTTGGTAATAGCTCGGTCAATCGGGAAAAAAGAAGTTCCACCGTGAATTTCCTGCGCTTCACGATATTTTTCATCGTATTTTTGCTAGGGGTTGAATATGGTATTACATCACGTCTTGTCAGGTATTGATGGAGTTATGAAGCAGCGGCAATTTTTTCTTCGTCGGGCAGGAATAAGCATACTGTGGAGTATAGTGCTGTTTGGCATTATGGCGTTGTGCTGTGTTGTATTTATTACGCTTACAGCCGAGCCGCCTTCTGCAACGGCTGCACCGTTTGATGTGGCTCTCTCGCCCAGCGAGCAGCAAGCCGCCTTTGGCATAGGAGCGCGGGTGGCATATGCTGTTGCCTCTATGCAAGAATCGCATGTATTTGTGGGGCTGTTGGTGCTGAGCGTAATGGTCTCAGTGTTTGGCGCGGTTGTGCAAGTGCTTCCCGGCACAGACACTGAAAGCCTTGAGGAACATTTCCGCGAAGACGAAACGGTGAGCTATTTGGCACTTGCTCCTAACTGCCCAAACTGTGGTACGGTGCTGGCAGGGAGATACTGCTCAAATTGCGGCCAAGAGCGGACTGCGGCAGGCGAACTTACAATGCGCAGTTTTTTTGTCAATGTGCTGCCCGATATTCTTAATCTGGATAGTAAGTTTTTTACTACGCTCAGTATTCTTCTCAGAAAGCCCGGTTTTCTGACTCGTGAATATTTGCGCGGCAGGCGCGTGCGGTATTCAGCACCCATTCAACTGTATGCACTCGTAACAGCAGCATTTTTTTTCGTTAGTGCAAACTTAGATTTTGACATTGACAAACTTATTGGGCAAGTGCCAGCCTTAGAGGCCCGTATCCAACAAAAAGCAACGAACGAAGGGCTTGCCGCGGAGGTAATCAAATTGAAGTTGAATGAAACGTTAGAAAATTACATACCCTTCTACACTTTTTTCATGATGGTTGCCTTTGCAGGGTTGCTCAAAATGGTGTATCCGTATTGGCAGTATGTGGAGCATATCGTGTTTTCGCTCCACATCATGTCCGCATCGTTGCTGATGTGGATGCTGATGATTTTATTGGGGTTAGTGTTTCCTGTGGCAGAGCGGTATGAAGGGTTTATTATTGTGCCTGCATTGGTGTATTTGCTTGCAGCGTTGCGCGAGGCTCACCGCTCCAGCCCTTTGTGGAAATGGTTGCCCGCAGCACTGGGATTTGTCTTGCTCTTTACGCTTTACACAGCCGTCAGCTTGGCAATTGGGATGTTTTTCTAAACGACGACTATTTTCTGACGAACGTTTTTTAAGGTAACTCTCATGAGAAAAATTCTGCTCTTTGTGTTTTTTCTCATCGCTGCGGTTTCTGCGGGAACATCGGCGATGTTGTGGCGCGTAAAGGCTGACCAAGCGCAAAAACTGGAGGTGATGAACCGCGAAATGATGGCATTTAATCAGCAAAAAGACAGTCTAACGCGCAGTTTGACCGATGCAACCAAGTTCATTAGCGATGTCTATGTGCAGGTGTCGAATATTTCTGGTGAGGTTGCCGTGAGCAATTCACTCGAAAAAATTGATAACCTCAACTACAAAGCGCAGATTGCCTCTAAACTCGAAAAAATCGGCTCTATGGTGGACGGCTACCGAACACAGATGAATAGTGCCGAACAGCAAATTGCTGCGCTCAAGCGTCAAAACGCCGCCTTCGCAGGTCAACTGCGCGTACTTGAAGAAACGGTGGTGCGCCTGAAAGACATTATCCAAACCCAGCAAACGCAAATTGCCTCGCTTAATGAAGAGTTGGAATTAACAAAAGCCGAACGTGATAGATTCAAGCGTGAGGCAATAGAAAAAGCCAAAGCCTTGGTGGCAAAACAAGAAGAACTAAAGGAGACCACTGAACAACTCAACACGGCATACTACATTACTGGAACGGTAGATGAACTCAAAGCCAAAGGCATTATTGAGAAAAAAGGTTCGGTGCTTATTTTTGGCGGTGCGTGGCAGCCAGTGGCAGGTTTGGGCGACTCAACGAACTTAGTGGCGGAATTTAAAAAAATCAATATCACCAAAGAAACCAGTATTCCTTTGCCGTATCAGTCGTACAAAATCGTATCAGCACATAATCCCGCTCTGACGGAACTCAAGCCGGGCGAAGTAGGTGTTACACCGTACAGTCTAAAAATTGCAAAACCTGAGAAATTCTGGGCGCAATCAAAATTTTTGATTGTCGTTGAGTGGTGATATTCACAGCACGGACAATACCCCAATGAAGTACGCAACATTCTACCTGTCGCTTTTGGTGCTTATTCTGGCAAAATTGTCTCTTGCGCCGTTGTTTGAAAAAAGCACGTTTGGTTCGGCGGGCAATCCAATAAAACTTGCCCTTGTACCGTCGCAAGAAGCAGGGAAAATCATTGCCAGTGCGGAACGGTTGATAGCGTATTTGCAAAAAGCAACAGGCTACGCCTTTGTTGCCTCCATGCCCGCAAACTATATTGTGGCAATTGAAGGGTTTGGGACAAACACCGTTGATATTGCGATGATAACAACGTTCAGCTACATTCTGGCGCATGAAAAATATGGTGCTACGGCTGCACTCAAAATCGTTCGGCGCAACGGCGATACCAGCTATGGCGGGCAGTTTTTGACCTACGCTGGAAGTGGCATTACCTCTATCAAAGACCTGCACGGCAAACGCATTGCTTTTACCGACCCAGCCTCTGGTTCTGGATACATCCTTCCATTGGCAATGCTGCGCAAGTACGGTGTCAAACCCGCTCAAGAGGTGTTTGCCCAGCGACACGATAACGTGGTGATGATGATTTACCAACGCCAAGTGGATGCCGGCGCGGCATATTATTCGCCACCCGATAAACGCACAGGTGCCTTGCAGGACGCACGGGCGTTGGTGATGAAACAGTATCCCGACGTGGCAGAAAAAGTCGTCAATATTGGATATACCGATATGATTGCCAACGACCCGATTAGCTTTCGCCACGATTTCCCTGCTGATATGAAACAACGGATTGTTGCCGCATTGCAAGAATTTGCCGTGTCGCCCGAAGGAAAGCCGATAATGATGAATTTGTATGGTATTGAAGGGTTGTTGCCCTGTACTGATGCCGATTACGACAATTTGCGCCAAATGCTCAAAGAACAGGGTATGGACGTGGAAGCATTGGTGGATAACAACGCAAAACCGAAAAAAGGCAAATTCTGATACCGAACACTCAACGAAGCATATCCCCTACGCCGACCACTTACTATTTTGCCATACGGAGTATTGACATCATCTCTACCTATGAACAACTTCTGGAAATCTTGGCGAATGTGGGCAGTATTGCCATTGGCAATGGGAAGTTTGTCCGTCGGGCTGCCGCGCTGGACAAAACACTCACCCGCACTCCCGCCCACGCCCAAAACGCACTTGCAGCAAGTCTCAGCGTTTACTGCGCCTCCGCTTGCTGCTGCCGTTCCAAGCTATGAAATACTGTCGTTCCGCACACTCAGGCTGTACCTGCCCGGCAAAAAGCCGCCTGCCGAAGTGATTGCTTGGAACGGCAAAAACGTGGAAATTATGGGTTTTATGTCTGCTCTCACCCAACTCGAGGACATCACGGAATTCGTTCTTGCTTCATCGCCGCCGATGAACTGTTTTTGCCATCCGCCGCTTCGCGTCAATGAGGTGATTTTTGTGCAGATGAACAAAGGCAAAAAAACCGACTACAAAGGCGGCGTGGTGAAAATTCGCGGCAGACTTGAGGTGAACACCAATGTCCAGGACGAATTTGCCGACATCATGTACACGGTGTATTGTGATGAAGTATTGTGATGAAGTGCTGTGAGCCGAAGCGGGGTCGCATCCGTAGCTGCACCGTTTATCGTATTTTTTTAGGAAAGTATTTGTGAAAGCCCGTTCAACACCCTCAAAATCTGCATCGCCTCGTGTGCGGAGCAGTGCAACGCCTCAGCGTCCTCCGAAAGCAGGAACAGTACAGCATACTGCTTCTGCGCCGCCCTCTGTATTGCCGAAGAACAATGCGAACACCTTCGACAGTTCGCCTTACAAGCACAAACGCCCTAAGGCGGCTGCACACGTTGCACAACAACAACGCACTGTCAGCGGCGGTAAGCGGTCTTTGGATGCCTTTGTGCAAAGTTCGGTAAACACCTCTGCAAGAACTTCTGCGAAACGTTCGGTCAAAAACGTGGCGAAAAAACCCGACAACAATGCCGCTTCATCGGGTGTAGATGCAGTCTTGCGGCTGAATAAATTTTTGGCAGACGCTGGTGTGTGTTCGCGCCGTGATGCCGATGAATTGATTGCACAAGGGGTGGTAAAAGTCAATGGCGAGACGGTAACCGAACTTGGGCGTAAGGTACATTTGAGCGACCTTGTAACCGTGCGGGGCGAGCCTGTAAACGCTGAAAAACATCTGACGTACTTGGTGCTGAACAAACCCAAAGATACCATTACCACCACAAGCGACGAAAAAGGGCGCAAGACCGTCATGGATTTGCTGCCCAGCAAGATGCAGATGGACGAACGGCTCTATCCTGTTGGGCGGCTTGACCGTAACACCACAGGAGTATTACTGCTGACCAACGACGGCGAACTTGCTCACCGGCTCACCCACCCAAGCTATCAAATTCCACGAGTGTATTCGATTGGCTTAGACAAACGCCTGACCGCCGAACACGCTCGGCAAATCTCCAAAGGCGTGGCAGTTGTGGGCGAACACGGCGAACAATACGTGAGCGCACCGTGCGAGTTGGTTATAGACCCCAACGACCACAAACACGTTACCTTGCAAATAGCTGAAGGCAAAAACCGCGAAATTCGGCGTATTTTCGATACAATGGGCTATGAAGTGGAAAAATTAGACCGTAAACTCTACGCAACCATCAACACACGCGGACTTGCGCGTGGCAAGTACCGTCATTTGACCCGCGAAGAAGTTCGGGGGTTAGAAATGGCTGTGGGCTTGGAACACCGCTACGAACAGGCGGCACAGAAAAGCCAGCGTTCCACCAGCAAACCCACCCGCGCTCCAAAAGGTGGCACGAAAGGAGCAAAGTTTGGCAAAAAAAGCGGTGTGCCTCAAGCCAGCAAACGTACTACGGGTAATCATTCCGAGCATATTGCACGCTCTGGATTTCGCACGAACGCAAGAAAAACTGTTAAAAAACGTTAAATCATTGGCAGATGCGGTGCGATATATGCACAATTTCGCTCCAATTCTTGTAAGTTCGCATTTGTTACACCATTCAGACAATACGCCATGGCATCTACTCCGCAAACGTTTGACAATCACGTTCGATTTCACCCGATGTATCACTATGTCTTGCTGTCGTTGGTTGTGGTATTACTGGTGCTGTTGGCGGTGATTCTTTGGAACGGTGGCAAAAGCCTTGTTGAAATGGCGTATTATGTGGTGCTAACGGCAGTGGTGTGCATTACAGTAGCGTATTTGCGCCTGTACGCACTGAAATTGCAGAACCGCATTATCAAGGAAGAACTTCGTCTGCGGTATTTTATGCTTACGGGTAAGTCCTTTGCGGTCAAAGAAGCAGCGTTACGAAGCGGTCAAGTGTTTGCTTTGCGCTTTGCCAGCGACGAGGAATTGCCAGCACTTGTGGAAGCTGCCATAGCAGAACAATTACGCCCAATAGACATCAAAAAGCGCATCAAAGCGTGGCGCGGTGATTACGACCGTGTGTAAGTCGTTCACACGCACATCAACAACCACAAATCAGCAACCAGCAATTACCAACCAAAACCATGCACACAGAACGCAGAGATTTTGTAAAGACCAGTGCCGCAGCCACCGTCCTTGCAGCATCGGGTGCGCTTGCTGCCTATGCAGAAGCACAACAACCCCCACAAGTTCAGCAGTCCAGCGCACAACTTGGCAAAGTTACTGAACACGTGCTGCCACCGCTACCATATCCCTACGACGCACTTGAGCCATACATTGACAAAGAAACCATGACCTTGCATCACGACAAGCACCACGATGCTTACGTCAAGGGATTGAACAAAGCCGAACAAGAGCTTGCCAAAGCACGAGCAGCAAACGATTTCGCTCTCGTTCAGCATTGGGAACGCCAAGCGGCGTTTCATGGTGGCGGACATTTTTTGCATACGCTGTTTTGGAACGTGATGGCACCAAACGGCAAAGGCGGCGGTGGCGAACCAACGGGAATGCTCGCGGACAAACTCAAAGAGGATTTTGGCTCTGTCGAAGCCTTCAAAGCGCAGTTTTCTGCCGCTGCTGTGGCTGTCGAGGGCAGCGGCTGGGCATTGCTGCACTATCGTCCAAGCGACAAACGGCTTATCATCCTTCAAGCAGAAAATCAGCAAAAACTTTCTGCATGGGGAACCGTGCCAATACTGGGCATTGACGTTTGGGAACACGCCTACTACCTCAAATACCAAAACCGCCGTGCCGATTACGTCAAAGCATGGTGGAATGTGGTGAACTGGCAAGCCGTCGAAGCGCAGTTGAAAGCGGCGATGAAATAAGGTTGTAGTTAGTAAAAGGTTGAGCCATGTCATCCCCTGCCTTTGACTTTTCCGATTGTCAAGGGTGGGGTATGGAAGGACGTAACATGTGAAAATAAAATAACTCTGTCCACAACCTTACTTCAAAAAATACTCGATAACAATACTAGTCGAATATTTGCCGCAGGAAATCGTAAACTTCTGCAAGAAGTCCAACAACATCCACGATAGATGTACAGCATAGGACTTTCGCACCATGGCGTTTTCTTGAACAAAGGAGTATGCCTCTTTGCTACACAAGACTTGGCGCAACAAGGGGTTGCAACCCCTTGTTCTCTACCGTTGCGAAAGTCCTACAACAAATTTTGTTTAGCCAGAACTTTTTATACTACACCACACCAAAACTATGCAAAAACATTTGATGCTCACAGCCGCTTCATGCCTTGCGCTGGGCGTGCTCTGTGGTTTTTTTATGCAGCCTTTTAATTCACAGCAAGACATCCAAGCACAATACTGGAAATTTGCCAATGCACTGAATTACATAGTGCAAGGGCACGTGGACAGCGTGGATGCAAACAAACTCACCGAAGCTGCTATTAAAGGCATGGTCGAAGCCATCAATGACCCGTACGCAGAATATTTCCCACCCAAACAAAAAGAAGCGTTTGAAGAAAACTTTCGTGGGAATTTTCAAGGCATTGGGATTCGTTTTGGCGTAAAAGCTGACACGATAACCGTTGTCGTGCCGATTATTGGCGGACCGAGCGACGCTGCTGGTTTGCAGTTTGGCGACAAAATCGTGAAAATTAATGGCATCAATGCCGTGGGCATGAAACAAGATTCTGTGCCGCTGAAACTCAAAGGTCCGGCAGGAACGCAAGTGACGATTACCATTAAACGGGGGAATGAGCCGCTACGAGACATAACGATTACACGAGGTGTAGTACCAACATATTCCGTTGAAGGCGCGTACATGCTGGACAATTCGGATATCGGGTATATTTTCATCAATCGTTTTGCTGCCACAACAGTCAACGAACTTGTGGAAGCAGTAAAAAAACTCAAGCAGCAGGGCATGAAAAAACTTGTGCTTGACCTGAGAAATAATCCGGGTGGCTACTTAGACCAAGCATGGCGCATGGCTGACGAGTTCATCAAGGGTGGGCAGCGTTTAGTCTATACCAAAGACCGCAACGACCAAATTCGTGAGGCATATATGTCCAATCCGGGTGGTGCGCTGGAGGACTTGCCTGTCGTGGTGCTGATAAACGGTGGTTCGGCTTCGGCAAGCGAAATTGTTTCGGGCGCAATTCAAGACCTTGACCGAGGCTTAGTTGTGGGCGAAACATCGTTTGGCAAAGGGTTGGTACAGCAAGTATTTCCGCTTAATGATGGCTCAGGGGTGAAATTTACCACAGCACGCTACTACACGCCCTCGGGGCGGCTGATTCAGCGTCCGTACAAGGACAAGCAAAAATACTTGGCAATGGAAGGCAGAAACACGCTGGCTGAAGGCGCAAACTTAGACCACAAAAGCGAAGCAGATAGCAATCGCCCCGCGTTCAAAACACTCAGCGGGCGTACTGTGCTTGGCGGCGGCGGTATTGTGCCAGACTACATCATCAAAAGCGATACGGTGACGAAGTTTTACCGCCAATTAGCAGAAAAAGGCGTATTTGCTGAGGCTTCAGAAAAATATGTCATGGCGCACGCAACGGCACTGCGAGCAAAATATAATCGGGATTTCCGCACATTTTGGAAGCAATACACGGTTTCTGAGGAATACATGAAACTTTTCAAAGAGTCCGCCGAACAGAAAAAGATGGACTGGAATGATGCCGAATTCAAAACCGATGAGCAAACGATTAAACTCGCCATGAAAGCATTGGTAGCAAGCTACATTTGGAACTGGAACGACGGCGCGTTTATTGGTGCATTGATGCAGCCCAAGCAGCTTGAAAAGGCTCTGACGCTGTTCCCCGAAGCCATGAAAATTGCGAAAGCAAAATAAACGCCATGTGCAGGCTCTGTGCGGGCTGTGAGATCTGGCTGCCCCGCTGTTTTGCATCTTAGAGGCTGTTTTAAAACTCCTTTTCCCCTCACCTGCCATTGTTACGATGGCATTCTCTCCCAGAGGGAGAAGAAGCAATATTTGAAGAGGCTTTCTTCTCCTTCTCCCTTTTGGGAGAAGGCTGGGATGAGGGCAATAAAACGCGGTATGGAGAGTTTTAAAACAGTCTCTTACGCTAACTGCAAGAATTCTTCGTAGAGCGTGAGCAGTTCTCGCACCATCATTGCTGTTGCGCCCCAAAGCGGTATGGTCGGGTGTACGCGCCAAAACGGAACAATCACCTCGCGTCCAAGCAATGTGCGTGGTTCATTGCCCATATTTTCGGGATTGAGCAAGTGGCTCATTTGCACGAAAAACACCTCTTCTACTTCGCCCGGATTGGCGCGTGTGTGCGGCTCGCCCTGCAAAAATCCTACCACAGGATGAATGAAACTTGTTGATACAGGCACATACAACGGTGATAGCTCGCCAAGCGGTAAAATATGCTCTGGCGGAATACCGATTTCCTCGTGCGTTTCGCGCAGTGCTGCCTGTACAAAGGTCTCGCCGTCTTCGCAGCGTCCGCCAGCAAAACTAATTTGCCCGCTGTGGCTTTTGAGGTCGCTGCTGCGAACGGTAAAGACGATTTCCAAGTCCGATTGTGAAGGGCGTTCAAGCAATAGTGCCATTACCGCGCTATCGCGGTACCACACTCCTTCAGGCGGCGTGTAGATGCGTGCTGGTAGCGGAGCCATCGGAGCTTGACCAGAATAGCCCGGAAGCGGCTCTTGAAGGCGTTGCTGGAGATGTTGAATAAATGGTGGTAAGGTCATGGGGTACTCTTGCTTCGTGTCGTTCATATCATTAAGCGAAGGAACTTGCTTGGTATAGCGTTACCACAAAGTTACGCAAAATGGAGCATCGGAGCATCAGAAAAATGCTGCATTGCCGTAACCGGTAGTTCACGCACGCCGTGTTCCAACGATGCTCCTGTGCGGAGAACGTCTTTGAGCCACTTGGTTTCACTATCGTTTTGATGCACCGCTTCCAGTGCTATCTTCCAGATGTTCACAGATTGTTGCTCGGCAGACTGGAACATTGCTCTGAGCGAGTTAGTGTGTTCGGTGCCATAAACGGGGTGGAGGTAATCGAACGGTTCGTCAATAGTACCAAAAAGCTCGGTTGCTTGATGTTCACGAGCGTAGCGCAGTGCTGTCAAACTTTGCAATCGCAGAGAAAGGTGAGGCTCTACAAGGCGAATAAGTGCGTTAGCAACGTAGCTGTGGCAAAACGTTCGTGTCAGTGCCAAATTGTCATAGCCACGCCGAATCACTGTAGTGATGCCGTGTGTTTGAAGGCTGCGCCAAGCTTGAAAATACTCGTGTCTGGAAGCAATAGCAGCAATGGTGTCGGCGTGCTCTTGAGTGCTGGTGTGAAGAGCGGTCGAAAACGTTCGTAGCTGAAAATCCTGTGGCTTGCGTTGGCGAAATTCACCCGAGGCTAAAAACATATAGTCTATCACGGATTCTAAGGCTCGGTGCTGGCGTTGAGCAACAAAGAGCGATTCTTTGCCGCGCCATGTTCCCGAAGCCCAGTAAATAAACGGATGGAAAGCTATATCAGCGCAAATGTGCGTTATCACACCGAGCAGAAATGCAGGCAATAATGGTTGATGAGGAAATGCGATACAATCACTGACCAGCGCGTAGAGGAGTGCAAAAGTGTTTTCTCCGCGTGAGCCATGTAAAAAATCAGAAACATGGGAAAACGGCAGCAACCCGCGTTTGCGCGGCACGTAATAGAACACATCGTGGTACGACGCTCCAGCGCAGACTGCTTCAAGCGCAAGCGGGCTGCGTAATGACAGATGCAATGCCTCACGGCGGCAGCGGTGAAGCACTGATTCAGCAAGCAGCCAATGTGTTACTTCTTTGGGCATGGTGAAATCCGGTGGCAGAAAGCCAAAAAAAGTCGTAAATTGTAAATCTTTGTACAAAAACCGCTTACCGTTGTGGCGTGCATCGTCAGGCGTAAGATTTGTTCGATTTTTTCTATACCACATGAGTTCCGACAACACAAGACGCAACACGAAAATACGCAATATAGCGATTATTGCCCACGTTGACCATGGGAAAACCACATTGGTTGACCATCTTTTACGCCAGTCTGGCACGTTCCGCGACAACCAAGTAGTAGCTGACCGCGTGATGGACTCCAACGACCTGGAGCGCGAAAAAGGCATTACGATTATGGCAAAGAACGCTTCGGTGCGCTACCGCGATGCTGAAGGCAATGAAACCAAAATTAACATCGTGGACACGCCCGGACACTCCGATTTTGGTGGCGAAGTGGAGCGAGTGCTTTCGATGGTCGATGGTGTTTTGCTTCTGGTGGATGCAGCCGAAGGTCCGCTGCCACAAACACGCTTTGTGCTGAAAAAAGCTCTGGAAATGGGGTTGCCGCCAACGGTGGTCATTAACAAAATTGACCGCAGCGATGCCCGTCCTCATGAAGTCTTGGACGAGGTGCTGCAGTTGTTTATCAATTTAGGTGCGGACTACGAGCAGTTGGATTTCCCTGTGCTGTACGCTATCGCCAAGCAAGGCATTGCCAAAACTTCACTCGAAGACGATTCTACCACGCTCACGCCACTGTTTGATATGGTGGTCAAACACGTGCCGCCGCCGCCAGCCGACGTAACCCAACCCTTCCAAATGATTATCGCTGCGCTCTCGTGGAATGACTACGTAGGGCGCATCGCTATTGGGCGTATTCACCGCGGCAAGGTGAAAATTGGCGACACGGTTGCGCTCATTCGCCCCGACGGAAGCGTAGAACACAATCGTATCACCAAACTCTACAACTTTGAGGGGCTAAACCGCAAAGAGGTGGAATTGGCTGAGGCAGGCGACATTATTGCGCTGTCGGGTTTTGAAAACGTGCACATCGGCGACACTATTGCCGATGCGGCTTGCCCTGAGCCATTGCCATATGTGAATATAGACGAGCCAACACTGGCAATGAATTTTTGTGTCAATAACTCGCCGTTTGCTGGACGCGAAGGAAAATTTGTAACCACGCCAAAACTGAGCGAACGCCTGTACCGCGAAACCCGCACCAACGTTGCTTTGCGAGTCGAAGACACCGACCAGCCCGATATATTCAAAGTCTCAGGGCGTGGGGAATTGCAATTGGCAATTTTGATTGAAACCATGCGCCGCGAGGGGTATGAATTTGCCGTCTCAAAGCCCGAAGTTCTTTACAAACGCGGCGACAACGGCGAACTACTCGAGCCAATGGAACACGTGATTGTGGATGTGTCGCAAACGCACATTGGCACGGTGATTGAGCTGCTGGGCAAGCGCAAAGCCGAGATGCTCAATATGACTCCCGCCGGCGATGCCGTGCGGGCAGAGTTTATCGTGCCTTCGCGGGGCTTGATTGGGTTTCGCACGGAGTTTTTGACCGCCACCCGTGGCGAAGGCATTTTGCACCACACCTTTCACGGCTACAACAAATATCGAGGCGAATTTGGCACACGCACTCGCGGCTCGCTGGTTTCAATGGAAACAGGTCCCTCAACCGCTTATGCACTGGAAATGGTGCAGGAACGTGGGGTGTTGTTTGTCGGACCGGGAACGGAAATTTACGAAGGTATGGTTGTGGGCGAACATTCCCGCGAGGACGACCTTGTGGTCAATCCGTGCCGAACAAAACACCTGACAAATATGCGTTCAAGCGGCTCAGACGGCATCGTCAAACTTGACACTCCCCGCCAACTCAGCCTTGAGCAGTACATTGAGTTTATCAGTGATGATGAATTGTTGGAAGTTACACCGCACAACATCCGTATTCGCAAGCGTGTGCTGGATGCCACCGAGCGCAATCGCGCCCGCAAGCGTGCTTTGGCAGAAGCGTAGCACACCAACATAGAGAGTATAAACACGAAATAGAAACAGCCCGCTTGAATTCACGCAAGCGGGCTGTGTTGTGTGATGCAAGCAAAGCCGTATTTTCCACAGACAAGGTATGAAATTACGAGCGAAGGAAAAAATTTTCATCCTTCAAATTTCATACTTCTCTTCAATGGTCTTGGCTGTGTTTCCAGATAAGGAACTGCGTTTGGGTAAATTGATTTGTGGTGCTTGATAAACGTCGTGCCAGCGAAATAATGAGTTCTTTAGCGGTGTCGGGGTATGTTTGAATCACTTCATCCAAGCCACGGGTGATGTGGGTGACGGTACAAGGCGTTTTGGCGACAATGGTACAAGACCGTGGCTGATGCAAGATGTCGCTCATTTCACCAAAAATTGTTCCCGCGATAATCACCTCACGAATTTTTACGCCTTGCTTGATGACCTCAAAGCTACCAGATTCCAATATAAAAAAACCATCGCCTCCGGGGTCGCCTTCGCGCATGATAATATCGCCGGGTTTGAAATGCACAGTTCTGCTCATAATGACGGTCTCCTGAAAAATGAAGAACGAATGTTGCCGAAATATGTAATCTTGTCAGTAGATTGTAATTCTTTAGCGTTTGGTCAGCTCCAAGAAGGCAATTTTGCCTTGTGTAAGAGCATCTGTGGTGGTTGCGATGCGTTCTGCAAGTGCAATAACGAGTTGTTTGGCAATCTCTGGATGGCTGCGGATGATTTCGTCTAAACTGTATGGGTAGTAAGACACCTGTGTTGGCGTTTCGGCAGTGGCGGTACAGGTGCGCGGTTCATCTAAAATATCACTCATTTCGCCAAAAATGGTGCCGTTGCCGCTAAGTTCGGAAATTTTTACGCCTTGTTTGCTCAAGGAAATAACGCCAGATTCGAGGATGTAGTATCCTTTGCCGCGCTCCCCCTCACGAATAATGACATCGCCTGGTTTGAACGTGAGCGTTTTTGACATGATTGCTCTCCTAAAACAGATAGTTACATCAAATGGTTGTCTGTTAAACGTTAGTTATTTACACAGCCTTGTGAAAATACATAAAGCACGGTGATTAAGCAACATTTTTTGCCAAGTTCTGAGGAAATTCTTGGGATACTTGTGTGCATAGCGTCAAGACAGAGGTGCAAGATGCTCTGCAACATCGGTGCGATACGCCTTCCACGCTGGCAGTAGTGCCACTACTGCGGACAGCACAACCACGCCCATCACCATCCACGCATCAAAATTGTACAGCAGCGCAAACTCGACGTTGTTGCCGATATATGCACCGATGCGCTGTTTTGCCAGACGCAGACCCACTCGTGCCGCAACAATCCCCACGCTTGCTCCTGCTAAGCCAATAGCGACCGCCTCTGCCAAGACTAAGACAACAATAGTACCGCGCCGTGCGCCCAACGAACGCAAAATAGCGATTTCACGCTGCCGTTCGCTTAATGAATTGTAGAGCGACACCACGAGTGCCACAGCACTCAGCACAATCACCAAATACGAAATGCCGAGCAGCACACTATTGACGTTGCCCACAACGGCGAACAGTGCCATAATCTCCCGAATAGGCATAGCTGCTTGTGCTTGTGTGCCGTCATTGACGGTGCGGATAAAACTATCAAAAAACACGGGGCTTTTGAGCTTTACCGCCATAGCAGTAATGGTTGTGAATTCGGCGGGAATGTCGTGGTCGTGATGCTCGTCTTCGTCAGAGTGATGATGGTCAGAGTGATGATGGTCGCTGTGGCGGTGTTCTTCGTGGGATTGCAGCTTCGTTTCTGCTGGCGCATTGGCGGCTTCGGCAGCTTCTTGCGCTTCCAGGTATTCGTGATAGTGCGTGTCCCAAACGGTGTACATGGTTGAATACACACCTTTGTCTATGGCAGTTTGGGTGGGCGCAAGAACGCCTACAACGGGCAATTTACCGTGTTCGTGAGCAGTGGGGTCTTGTTCCTGAACGCCGTGCTTGACCGTCACGGAATCTCCAATTCTGAGGCGCAGTGTTGATGCCACTTCTGCACCAAGCACCACTTCGCCATGCTCTGCAAAAGCTCTGCCCTGAGCCAATGCTACGCTTTGCCCTTTGCGATACTGAAATCGCGTAAAAAAATCAGGTGTCGTGCCAACAACCTTGAAACCGCCCACATTATCGCCAAACACCATGGGCAGCATAAATTGCACACGACGGTCTTGCTGCAACTGCTCATACACGGCAAGCGGAATATTGCCAACAGGTGTGCCGATGTGGTATAACGTGTGCAGCACAAGTTGTAATGGGCTGCCTTTTGCTCCCACTACCACCTCAAAGCCCGTGTCTTTTTGGGAAAATGAACGTTCAGATTCCAAACGCAGTGCCACAATGGTTGCCACCAATGCCACACCAACAGCCACCGAAGCCGCCGTCAGGCTTGAGGCAAATGCACGCTGCTGCAAAAATCGTAGGAGAATACGCGGAATGTTCATGCTGCTTCGATAAGATGAAGTGTGTGAACGTGTGCGAACAAGGAGCAAATTTACCAAATTTCTGCCGAACTTTATGCCAGAAGAAACGAGGAATCAGGATAAGATATTGGAACTGTCTTGTGCCGCCCGCGTAATGAAGAGCAGACCAAAGAGCGTGCGGCGACTTTTGGGCTTAGAATTACCGTGCCACGAACCATGTAGTAGTAGCAAGAAACAAAAATTCTGCCGTACTCTGCATGCAAATTCTGTATTTTTATAGGCTGTCTGCTCTGTGCGGGCAGCCTATGTTGCTGGTGTTCGTTGTTGAGAACGGACTTTCTTTGTACACTTTCGCAGACGCATTATGAAGATTACCATAGTTGGTGCAGGAAAAAGCGGTCTGGCAGCAGCGTTGCTTGCCAATGACGACGGCGAGCGGGTGTTTTTGACCGAACACAAGCCCGCAGAAGCCTCTGGCAATGCAGCAACAACGCTTGCTGACCACGGCATTGACGCAGAGTTTGGCGGGCATTCCGACCGTGCGTTAGATACTGAAATGCTGGTTGTTTCCCCTGGAATTCCGCCATACACACCACTGCTGCAAGAAGCCAGCAAACGTGGCATTCCCATCATTGGCGAAATTGAATTTGCGTGGCGGCACATAAACCCCGCCCGAAATCCCGTTGTAGCAATTACTGGCACCAATGGAAAAACGACTACCACCGCTCTGACGGCGCACATATTGAATCATTCAGGCAGAAAAGCACATGCTTGTGGCAACATTGGCACACCACTTGCGGCTCTTGTCAAGAGCGTAGAGCCGGGCACTATTTTCGTTGTGGAAACCAGCAGCTATCAACTTGACAGAACGGAGACTTTTCGTCCTGATGTGGCAATGATTTTGAACATCACGCCTGACCATTTGAGCTATCACGGCAGCTATGTGGAATACTGCCGTGCAAAGTGGAAAATTTGTCAGAATCAAAACGAAAAAAATGTGTTAATTTTGTGCGCCGATAATCCCGACACTGCCTACCCCGCAGCAGTAGAGAAGTTTCGGGACAAGAACGACGGCACAGTAATGCACCCCCGTTCACAGATTCTCCAGTTTAGTGTGCTTGCCGAGCAGCACGGCGCGTACACACGTGATGGCAAGATAGTTCTTCGCCTTCCTGCCAATGCCCTGACTGGCGAACAGCATAAAGGACAGCATAAAGAGGACATCCTTATGACGCTTGATGAACTCCGTATTCCGGGCGTTCACAACGTGTATAACTCGATGGCAGCCGCGCTTGCAGCTCGCGCCTTCGAGATACGCAACGAGAACATCCGCGACAGTTTGATGAGTTTTATGGGCGTGGAGCATCGTTTAGAACACGTGCGAGTGCTCGACGGTGTAGAATTTATCAACGACTCCAAAGCCACCAATATCAACTCCACATGGTACGCCCTTTCAAGTTATGCCAAACCCATTGTCTGGATAGCTGGTGGTCGTGGCGACAACAACGACTACTCGGTGCTGGACGAACTCGTGCGTCGGCACGTGCGCTGTGTGGTTGCTATCGGCGAAGAAGCCGATGCGATTTTTAATCATTACAGCGTCATGGTGCGCTGCCTGAAATGTTCGTCGCTCGACGATGCCGTTCAGCAAGCACGAGACTATGCTGAACGCGGCGATGTGGTCTTGTTTTCACCTGCCTGCAAGTCGTTCGATATGTTTATGAATTACGAACACCGCGGCGAAGTGTACAAAGACCTTGTGCAGAACCTACACTAAACGGTTTGTTGGGCAGAGCAAACTTAAAGCTATTCTTGAAGACCGTTGCCAAGACTATGAAGCGCAGTCACATTGATTGGATACTGTTTTTGGCTGTGGCGGGGCTGATGCTTTTCAGTGTCGCGTTTGTGTACAGCGCAAGTGCGTATTTTGCTGATGTAAAGTTCGGCTCTACGGAAAGACTGTTCCTCAACCACACTATCCGTGTAGCATTGGGCTTTGTGCTGATGATTGTCTTCGCACGGATTGATTATCACCTCTGGGAAAAATACTCCAAAGTGCTGCTCTATGCCGCGCTTGCGTCGCTTGTCTTTGTGCTTGTTGGGGGCATGGTTATCAAAGGTGCGCGGCGTTGGATAAATATTGGTTTTCTGAATTTTCAGCCGTCTGAGCTTGCCAAATTTGCTTTAGTGATACACCTTGCAGCCATGCTCGCCGAAAAAAAAACCTACATCAAAGACTTCTATCGGTCATTTTTGCCAATGATGTTCTGGACTGGTGTCGTGTGTTTTCTTATCGCCTTACAGCCAAACTTTTCTACTGCTGCCGTCATTTTCGGGCTTTCAGTGCTGCTAATGTTCATTGGCAATGCCAATGTGTTGTATCTGATGGGAGTGATTGGTGCGGGAGTGTTGGGCGGAGGAGTGTACGCACTCAAAGCGCAATACCGCTTGGAGCGTTTGCAAGCCTTTCCTCAACAGTTCGCGGGAGATTTTACTGAATCTGCATTGCGGAGCATGAATTACCAGCTTCAACAAGCCATTTTAGCCTTCGGCAACGGCGGATTGTTGGGCGTTGGACCGGGGCAGAGCAGGCAACGCGATTGGTTTTTGCCGGAATCGTACGGGGACTTTATTTTTTCGATTATTGGCGAAGAATATGGCTATGTGGGCGTGTTGCTCATTATTGCCTGTTTTTCTATCATTCTTTGGCGTGGGTTTAAGATTGCGCGTGCTGCTCAGGATGATTTTGGGCGATATTTGGCGGCGGGCATTACTCTGACGTTTGCCTTGTATGCCATCATAAACATGGGTGTAACATCAGGCTTGCTGCCCACGACGGGCTTGCCACTGCCGTTTATCAGTTACGGTGGCACAGCAATTTTGTTTTCCACTATCGCACTTGGCATTTTGCTCAATATTTCTGCCCACACCGATTTAACACTCAGACAACCAACCACCACAAGCGTACCGTAAACTGGTCGCTGGCACACTCTCCAGAGTTTATGGCAAGCGGTCTAAGAGGCTTTCGTGAAACATCCGCGCTACGGCAAAAAGATGATGCACCCCTGCAAGCCTCACAAACAGAGTGTTCCCTTCGCGGATAACTTCTTTCAAATGCGCCAAATTGATAAGATGTGAGCGGTGAATGCGGAAAAATCCTCGCGGCAATAACTGTTCCTCGCAATCTTTCAGCGTTTTTGCCACCAGCACTGTGCGATTGGCGGCAAGGTGAAATTCCGTGTAATTGCTTTGCGCCTCGCAATAGATAATATCCTGCACGGCAACTAATTCCTTGCCCTTTGCCGACGGAAGAGCGATTTTGTCTGCCAAAGGATTGACCACAGCCACGCTTGGCGGCACAAACGCGGGGAAGGAACGGGTGGCTGCGGTGGGCAATTCTTGGGGTTTTGTCTCAATGTTCGTGTTTTTGTCATTGCCAGCAAAAAGGCGATTGATGGTTTTTTGCAGTTTGCGCCGAAACTCGTCTTCGTCGAGGGGTTTCACAATATAGCCCACCGCCGAGTACTCAATTGCCCGCACTGCGTATTCTTCAAACGCTGTTACAAAAATGACCGCAAATTCTGGGTCAGCAGGCTTGGTGAGTGCGTCCAACACGTCGAAGCCTGTGCCATAGGTCAAATCTACGTCCAAAAACACTATATCGGGCTTCTGAGCGCGAATGGCTTGCACCGCGCTTTCAACACTGTTTGCCTCGGCAACGATGTGCATTTGAGGAAAAAACTTGGCAATAGCTTTGGCAAGCAGCGCACGGGGCTTGCTGTCGTCGTCAACGATGAGTGTCCGAATGGTAGTGTTCATGGGCTTTGTGGTGTGTTGTGTCAAGAATTGGCAAAAACATTTCCACTCGCGTTCCCGCGGCAGAGCCGTCTTCATGGGTTAAATCGGTTGTCTGGACGCTAATAGATGGTGTGCGTTTGCATACTGTGCCTCGTGCTGACCCGCGTTCGGTGTACATATTCAGTAACTCCAAACGGCGTTGTGTTATGCTGGTTGCCATCGAAAGATGATGTTCAGCAGCACTGGCTTTGTTCTTCAGTTCCAGAGCTTTTGCCCGCCCAATACCATTGTCGGTAATCACACAACGCAGCCGCGCACCGTGCTGTTCGACTACGCGCTCCAGCGTGATAGTAACCAAGCCGTGCGCTTCACGCAGCCCTAAACCGTGCCGAATAGCATTTTCCACATACGGCTGAATAACCATGGCGGGAATAAGCAGTGAAGCCAACTCTGACCGATGTTCACAGACAATGCGGTATTCAAACGCATAATCGTAGCGCAAGCGTTCGAGTTCCATGTACATCGTCAGGAGTTCAATTTCATCACCGATAGTAACGGCAAGATAGTCCGTGTGTTTCAAAATTTTTCGCATCAGCCGCGCAAAGGTCGATAAATAGCGTGTTGCGGCTGCACTGTCGCCTTCAGACACAAGGTACTGGATGGAGTTGATAGAGTTAAAGATAAAATGGGGGTTCATATGCAGCCGCAGGCTTTGTAGTTCTAACTGCGCCATTTGGCGGCTTGTGCGCTCTGCCACACGCACAGCATGAACACGCCAAACAAACACCCCCACGACAGCCGCCCCAAGCGATGACCACAGCAGCAAACGAAACCACCACGTTTGCCAAAACGGCGGTGTGATAACCAGCACGACAGACGCGCCACGCTCGTTCCAGATGCCGTCGTTGTTACAGCCCTGCACCAAAAACGTGTATGTGCCGTGTGGCAAGTTGGTGTACGAGGCTTCATGCCGCGCACCCGCTTCAATCCACGTGTCGTCGAAGCCCACAAGTTTGTAGCGATAGCGGTTTTTTTCGGGGAGCAGAAAGTTAAGAGCGGCAAACTCGAAGGTGCAGTAATTGTCCTTATAGGAAATCGTGAGGGTATCGGTTTCGCTCAAGTCTTTGTTCGATACCACATCATTGCCAAACAACTGAAACCCCGTGATAACTACTGGCGGCTTCGTGGTGTTGTCGCGCAGGCTATCGGGAAACCATTCGTTCAAGCCGCATATACCGCCAAAGTACAAGCGTCCGGAGCGCCCCGCATGAAACGCTCCGGCATTGAATTCATTCGATTGCAAGCCATCACGAACATCATAGTTGCGAAAACTTAAGCTATCGGCTTGTGCAGAAGCGCGCATCTGATGAATCGTTATCCGCGAAACGCCTTTGTTTGTACTTATCCACAAATTCCCCTGTGTATCCTCGACAATGCCGTAAATAACATCGTTTGGCAGCGTCATGGGTGAAGTGGTGAACGAGCCAGCACGCGAACGAAAGACCGTGAAATCCTGTGTGGCAGGGTTAAAGCGATTCAAGCCACCACCCTGAGTGCCTATCCACAACGCGCCGCGCTTGTCCACGTGAAGGGTGTAGATGGCATTATGGCTCAAACTACGCGGATGACGTTCATCATGGAAAAAACGTTCTGCCGTACCTGTGGTAGGGTTAAGGCGGTTTAAGCCACCACCACGTGTGCCAACCCACAATGCACCCGTGCTGTCTTGGCAAATGGCGCGAATAAGATTGCTCGACAGACTGTTGGGTTGGGCAGCATTGTGCTGAAAACGCCGAAAACACTTGCGTTCACGGTCAAACAGGTTCAAGCCGCCGCCGAGCGTTCCCACCCACAGCCGCCGTTGGCGGTCTTCAAACACTGTGAAGACGTTGTTGTGGCTCAGGCTTGTGCTGTCAAACTCATTGTGGCGAAAGACTTCAACAACATTGTGCGCTTGTGCTGCTTCCTTGCGCGGCAGATACCGCGCCAAACCGCTTTGGGTTGCCACCCATACTGTGTTTGTGTGGTCTTCAAAAATGCACCGAATACCATCGCTCGGCAGGCTGCGTTTGAGTGTTCTGCTGCTTGGAGCAGGGTCATTGGATGATTCTGCGTCGTTGTGGTGCAGCAGGCTAAAAGTGCCTGTGGTTCTGTTGAAACGGTTAATACCACCGTCTAATGTGCCTATCCATAACTCGCCGTTGCGCCGCTCGCAGACTGCGGAGACGACGTAGCGGTTCAAATGCGTTGTGCTGGCAGGATTGGTGGGGTCGTGGGTGTAGGTCGTGAAGGCGTTCGCTCGTGGCAAAAATGTGGTAATGCCGTTGCTGTACGTTCCCACCCATAACAGTCCTGTGCGGTCTTGTGCCAAAGAATAAATCGCTGTGCCGCTAAGATTCAGGCTGCGAAGATGATGAATGCTGTACGGCTCAAGGCTTTGTGTTTCGGCATCGTAGCGCAGCAAACCGCTTCCAGTCGTCCCTACCCAAAGCGTTCCTGCGTTGTCGAGCAGCAGCGAACGAATTGCTGTTGCATACCGCTGAGGTTTGTGCTGGGATGGGTGCATCTGGTGAATGTGTGTACATTGCTGGCGCAGAGCGTGGTTGCTGGATGCTGGTGCGCTAAGGTCATAGCGAAACAAGCCCACATCCGTGCCAACCCATAACCGCATTGCGCCTGTGTTGTCGCGCCCGTGCGTGAGTGCATAGACGGTGTGCTGGCGGTGGTCGTGGTCGAGACTGAGGGTGTAGTGAACGAAGTGTTCGCTTTGGGCATCAAATCGCTCCAAGCCAGTGTCTGTGCCAACCCAGAGTGTTCCCGTATCGTCCACGCACAATGCACGAACGCTGTTGTTGCCAAGTGAATGCGGCTTGTGTGGGTCATGCTGGAAGTGTGTGATGCCCAGCACGCCAAAAGGTGAGATTCTAAGCCTGTTGAGACCTCTATCTGTGCCAACCCAGAGCGTTCCATCGTGTGTTCCCACCAGTGCTGTTACCACATTACTTGTAAGCCTGTAACCAAGTGCGGAGGGCGTTGCTGTCAGGGCGGTGAATACGCCGCGTTTGCGGTCAAAGCGGTTCAATCCGCCATCACGAGTGCCTATCCACAACACGCCGCTTGAGTCTTCGTACAACGCTTGGATAAAGTTATCTGAAAGCGAAGTGGAATCCGATTGAATATGCCTGAATACCTTGAATGAATGCCCGTTGTAATTGTTCAAGCCGTCGGCAGTAGCAATCCACATACATCCACGACGGTCTTGCAGCATGGTATATGCACTGCTTTGCGAGAGCCCTTGCTCCACTGAAAGCCGTCGGACAAGCGACGGTGCAACGCTCCTGCTAAGGGAACGTTGAGCATATGTTGTGCTGTGTGTGCCGAACAAGATTATCAGCGCGGCTACCAGCACTATCACTATCACAATCGCAAAAAAGCCGCTTCTGAACTTTGCAGAAAGCGGCTTGTGCTGTGCTTTGCGGCAGCGTGTCAGATGTGCTGCGGTAAGTATGGTAAGTGTAACGCAGAGCGTGTGTGGCATTGCAAGTATTGACGTACAAGTATCTCTTGTCTTGGTTAGGCTTCAACAACCTTGCGGCGTTTGTCTAATAAAGCACCACACGCTGACTCGTGCAGGCGTGTTTTACCAGCAATAAAGTGCTGCACGGCAGAACTGTCGGGATGAAATTCGTGTGTACGCTCAATTTCACTTGTGAGAAACGCCACAAAAAAATCTTCCAATTCCTTGAAGACATTCGACCATGCTTGAAGCAGTGCGGGCGTGGTGGTTTCGTATTTTGTTTTGCGGGCAAGAACTTCGGGCGCGGTCGCTAACTTGGTGAATGCCGCGTAAAACGACTGTATGGCTTCACGCTCGACTTCTGTGCCAAGCCGCTTTGCCTCAATAGCTATCAGTTCAACAAAAATAGACGCTGCTTCGTTCAGCACACGCTCCCACGATTCGTTGATAGCATTGGTGAAGGACAAATGCTTGCGTTTGAGGCGGTCGTTGAAGATTTTCTCTGCCCGTGCAAATGCCGTTCCAGACATGACTATGCGCCGCCCAATAGCGCGTTTGAGCGTTGAGGAAAGTTCTTCGGGTTCGCCTTGCGTAAAGTCCACACGGCAAAATTCTTTGTCGTACAACGGTGCATGGGGAAGCGGCGTGTACAAGTGCCATCGCAAGCCGTCGGTCAGCACGGCAAGCCGCACGTTGTTGCCTGCTGCGGTCTTAATGGCGCGTTCTTGCTGGTCAAGCGTTTTTTCCGTCAGAGGCGAGACGATATGCAAAAACAGCGAGCCGTGTTCGCCTGCGTGCAAGGCGTAATCCATAATCATTGTTCCTGCGTTGAAATCTGGCATCACTTCGGCGGCATTGAAGGCATCCCAGCCCAGCAAATGTAGGACTTTTAAGATTACCGATTGCTTGAGTTGAACAGGTGTGTACGACGCTACACGACCGTCGTTGCGGATATTGCTGATAAATTGTGCAAGATGGTCAGCCATAAAAGTTCCCGTTAAAAAGTGGTAATCGGAGCATCAATTACATAAGGCTATCGTACAAGATTTATCGTAATGTATCGTATGGTCATGCAGCATACTGAAGTTGTGTGTTGAGTGTTTGTGCTGCTTGGCGGGCTGCTTGGTCAAAGTCCGTGCCTTGTGAAGCGTAAAGCACCGCCCGCGAAGCATTGACCAGAGCCGTGCCTCCAGCGTTTGCTTGTACAGTTGCTTGAGCATTGCCGCCCTGCGCACCCACGCCCGGAATCAGCAAAACCGAATTCGGTACGCTACGGCGGATTTCGGCAAGTTCCTTTGGGTGCGTGGCTCCCACAACAAACCCCAACTCGTCGGCACTTGCCCACCGGGAGGCTGTGAGCAGGACATACTCATACAGCTGTTGGTCTGGAGGCTGCTCGGCACAACCGCTGTCCGTACCATTATCCGCACCTACGACCCGCAAGCGTTGAAAATCCTGCGAACCAGCATTAGAGGTCAGCGCAAGCACAAAAACGAATTTTCCGCTATATCCTAAAAACGGCTCAACGGAATCGCGTCCCATGTAGGGTGTAACGGTAACGGCATCACAGCCAAAATGCTCAAAGAAGGCGGCGGCATAGTGCTTCGAGGTGTTGCCAATGTCGCCACGTTTGGCATCGGCTATGGTTACGTGATGCGCTGGAATAGCAGCAAGCGTTTGTTCTATCGCTGCCATTCCTGCCGCACCGTAAGGCTCGTAAAATGCCCAGTTAATTTTGTATGCACAACAAATGTCACATGTGGCGGCAATAATAGCCTTGTTAAAGGCTACCATAGCCTGTGTGTACTGTTCTGCTGATGCGTGGTTGGGCTTGAGTGCGTGCGGGAGCAATTCCACGTCAGTATCTAAGCCAATACACAACACCGATGACGAACGGCTTTGGCTATAACGAAGTTTTTCCGTGAACTTCCCAGACGTGCTCATGCGGTTCGGATGTTCGGTATGAGAAATGCCCGCCCAAAGTTGAGTGGGTTAGTAATCTAAAAAAAAATCTTGCTCTGCACAAGATTGCGGCACGGATTCTGCAAAAAAGATGCACGCACGGCAGCTTCGCCACAGGCTATGCGAACGGAAAACCCCTTACTTTTTCCCGCCAGATTCTTGCTGCTTAACGGCATCTTGGGCGCGTTCAACAATCAAAATCCACCAAGGTTTGCTAAAATCTACCTTGTCTGCCGGCACGGTAACTACGTTTTTGCTTGGTGTGAATACCTCCCAGAATTTTTTCTTGTACGTAGCATCGGTGATTTCAAACGATTTTTTCTTTTCCTGCTCCTCCAAAAACTTTCTGTATGCGCCAATAGGCTCTTGTGGCGTTGTGGGGCGCACAACTACTTGACCGCCGTATTGTTTATACAGGGCTTGGTCGAATTTCCATGCGCGAATGATTTTTTCGGCAAACTGGCGTTCTTGGTCTGTCGGTTTGGTCGTTGCAGCACGGTTAATAGCAGCAAGTTGCTGCTCCAGATTTGCTTTGAACGCGACGGCTTTTTCTTTTTCGGCTGCGGAAAGTTTTCCGCCTGCAATCTGCGCTTCGACTTCTTTGGCAGCTCTTTGCATTTGGGTTTGCTGCAATTTGCGGGCGCGTTCGGAGTAATCGAAAAACGTATCGACTTCGCCAGCATTTGTGGTAATGTTGCGCTCCTTCAAAAACTGCTGTTGGAGCGGCTCCCAGATGCTAAAGGCGAGTTTCAGGTATTTTGCGTCGGTAAGCCATTTTTGGTAGGCATCGCCTTTAAGCTGCTGTTGTGCTTGCTTTTTTGTGGCTTCGTCGGGCTCAAGTTGAGCGGTGGTCAGATTTTGCTGATACACACGAGCAACAGGCTTGCCTTGGGCTTGTGCGCGAGCGACAAACAGGCTCTGGCACACTGCCACAAAGCACATTATTCCCATCGATACTCCCATCCATGCCCGAAGGCGTGCGCGAAAGTATGTGCGTTGGCACGAGGTCATGAAAACTCCTTACGGCATAAAAATTGATAAATAAACGGTTGTGAGCAGTGAAACGTTTTTCGAGAGCAGACTTCTTTCAAAAGTACCCTCACCCCATCCCTCTCCCATTGGGAGAGGGTGCTTGAAGCGAAGCGGAAAGAGGGTGAGGGCGGTATCAACAAGCACTTTTGAAAGAGATTCAGCGTATGGTTATTTGTAGAGAGGCTGTAACGCCGCACGATTTATTGTGATTGAGTGTTGAGTTTGACGTTTACAACACACCACAAACTTACGAAATTTCGGCGGGTTTGGTAATATGCTTCACGCAACAATCCCCGCTAATAACCTTGCCTGCAAGCGGGAGCGGCGCTTGCAGGCGATAGTGAAAATACCACCTTCGCCCTCGAAAACCCTGCAACCTTGATAATCTGCGGCTCGGAAGGGTAAACCAATCTCAGATGCGCCAGAGGCGAGATGTGCACGATTTGGGCACGCACCTGTGTAAAGCATGGACAAACCATGCTTTTTTTAAGGAAAAAAGTTCTTGACATTGATTTATTTTTGTCGTAAACTTAAAAGGGTTTAATTCGTTGCTGTTCGACATCATTGAAGTTTTGACATTGTTGTAGCAATCAATGCACTCGCCACACCAGTAGTTGTTATGCTTACCACACCAACACCGCTAACCACGTAATTCTTGTTCATTGTTTGTTTTTGGAGGGCAAATGTCATGGAAGCCTTATCAATCAACACCTTCATCAGCGCGGTACACGACGTTGAAAAAACGCAGTTCCAGATTTTAAGCGGCTTGAAAAAAGCGGAAAGTAATTTTCATCGCAACCGGATTTATCCTGATTTAGCACAACTTATCGAACTCTACGGCACACTGCAAAATATTGCCCACAGTGCCGACACGCTCGAAGCACTCGTTCCCAAACGCCTGAAAGACTTTGACACCAACCACAAAACATGGCTCTACGAGCCCTCCGAACTGAAAGCCTCCGATTTTGAAATCATCCGCGACCTTATGCTATGGGCATTGCCGCACATCCAGCGCACAATTGAAGAAGGCAAAACCATGTTTGAATTTGTGGATGAGAACTTATCGGTAGAAGTTGTGGGTATTCTGCCCACGTACTTGGAAGAGGGCTATGTATTTGTACCAGACAATGCCACCAGTTCGCTCTACCTTATCAAATACGAAGTGTCGATTTTTACCCAAGCCAATGAACGCTACCGAAGCCTAAAAACAACGGTTCTGGAGAGTGTTCGGCGCAGCATTGTGTTGCAGCCGGCGGAAACCATGAAATTGCAACTTATTAAACAGCATCCTGAATTGCCCAACCCTGCAACCTACGCATTTTCGACGGATTTGGAGTTTCCATTCCACGAAACGGTGCTTCCTGTGGCAAAACGGCGGCTTCTGCGGTGTTTGTATTCCTGAAGACAAGCATTGAGCATCATATTGTTTTGGCATATTGTTTGACAATGCTGCCAGTGTGTATCAAGCGGATTATCAAGCGGAACGGTGCTTCAGCACTATTCCGCTTTGCTTTTGCCAACGGTGGGGCTTTCTCGTTGCATCAGTTCCACACGCTTGACTTTTATAGCACGTTTCTACAACACGTGTTTGGCAAGCTCTACAATGACCATAGGCAGCTCGGCAAAGCTGTATTGGTCAGTACGGCAACCAGCGGCGTTCAAGTGTCCGCCACCGCCAAAGTGTGCAGCAATGCCATTGACAGCAACGCTGCCTTTAGAGCGCAAAGAAATTTTCACCTGATGGGGCAATTCTACAACCAGCACACCTATCTGTACGCCTTGAATACTCAAGGTTTGCTCGACAAACCCTTCAATATGGTCTTCCGTAGTGTTCGTTTCCTGCATCATGGCCTGAGAGACGGTCATCATACAGAGCGCGCCATCCAAAAACCGTTGCAAGCCGCACAACGCCCTGCCCAGCAATAACGAACGCTGGAAGGGGTTTTGATTCAAGACCTGTTCGGCAATAAACGTTGGGTCTGCGCCGGCTTCCAGCAGCTGTGCTATCATGCAGTGAACCTCTGCATCGGTGCGGGGAAAGCGGAAGTTGCCCGTGTCGGTCATAATCCCCGTGTACACGGCTTCGGCGAGTGGTTTGGAGAAATGTTCATCGCCCACAATCCGCACAAGGCGCACAATCATTTCACACGTAGAGCAGGCTTCGACATCCACAGCGTACACGTCGGCAAAGGGTTGTGGGTGTTGATGGTGGTCTATGACAAGTTTTTGTGCTGGCGAACTGATAATCGCTTGTTCCATGCCGCGCATACGCGAGGGTGCATTGGCATCCAGCACCACCAGCACGTCTGCCTGAGCCAACGCCTGCGCGTGGGCGGGATGCGCGGCATCAAAGGTTTGAATATGCTCGCTGCCCTGCAAAAAGCGAAAGTTGTCAGGTACAGGTGTTGGGTGCAGCATCCTCACGGTTTTGCCGAGTTGTGTGAGCAAGTGATACACGCCCAATGTAGAGCCAATCGAATCGCCGTCGCCGTTCACATGCGACATAAGCACAATGTTCTGTGCTGAACAGAGTGCCGCAGCACAGGCAGCCAGCGAAGCGTGTACTGTTGATTCTCCGAAAGTGCTTGGATTGTTCATTGTAACTAAAACAGTTCTTGGAGTTATTTAGTTGTTGTCATTGTTCTGCGATGAATTCTGTCAGCAAAACGACGTTTGAACAAATCTACGGAAAAAAGGGTTTTTGTGTGTGCTGCGAGTTTTTTTTTGTGGCATGAAGGCTATTCCGCGCGGTTTTAGTAAGTTTGTTGCGGTGTTGTAGTCGCAGTGTCCTGCTACGAAATTCACAGTGTAAACGCAAGATGAAATAAACAATGCAAGAAATGATACTGTTCCGAAACCCGACGAATACACGCTTTCAACGATTACTGGCGTTTTTGGGCGTTATGGGCGGCATTATCTGGCTCGGCGGCTCGATTGTGCGGGCGGCAATTGCCTTTGATATGTTCATACCCGGAACGCTTACCTTCAAGCCCACGATGAGCGCAGAGGCAATGCTGCAAACGATTCGATTGTTTGGCATGACAGCATTTTACACGATGTTTTCCTATGGCTTGTTTGTGGTGCTGGGGACAGCCTACTGGCTTTCGCTGCGTGGCTTGTGGCGCGTTCGCGGTGGGGTGTTTATTGCGGGAATGCTGTTTTTGCTCTATGTGCCAGTCGAGGCAGTGCAAATGTACTACGACATTCACCTTGTAATGATGATTCAAGACGGTGCACTTGCACTGGAGGCAGGAAAAACCCTTGTTTTGAAGCGCATTAGTGTTCTCAATGGTGCGCTACTGCTGGCTATGCTGGGATACATCAGTGCAGTGTTGGTGCTGTGTATGCAGCCTTTGACGCGAGCACCAGCAACCCAAGCATTTGAAGAACAGCCATCGTAAAAGCAGACTGTTTGCACGGATGACCGCGTTTTGCGTGCTTGCAACAGACATCATTTTGACCACAATTTGACATTGACCATAAATTATAGGCAACAATGGAACAACATCGTTTTCAAGGCACAGGAACTGCACTCGTTACGCCCTTTCACAGCGACGGCTCGATTGATTTCACATCGCTGGGGAGATTGATTGATTTTCAGATTGCGGGAGGGGTGGAATATTTGGTGTCGTGTGGTTCTACGGGTGAAAGTGCCACGATGACTCACGAAGAAGACAGTGCAGTCATTGAGTTTACCATCAACCGTGCTGCGGGTCGTGTTCCCGTTGTGGCTGGCACAGGCTCGAATAACACTAAAGAAGCGGTAGATTACACCAAAAACGCTCTGCGGCTTGGTGCATCGGGTGTGCTGGTGGTTACGCCCTACTACAACAAGCCTGTGCCGCGTGGCATTATCAAGCATTATCAAATGGTTGCCGAAGCCGCCGATACTATGCCTGTTATCATCTATAACGTTCCCGGACGCACAGGAACGAACATGAACGCCGAAACGCAGTTGGCAATTATTGAATCCTGCCCCAATGTGCTTGCTACCAAAGAAGCCTCAGGCAATCTTGACCAAATGATGGAAATTCTGCGCTCGGTGCCCGAACGGTGCGCGGTGTTGTCGGGCGATGATTCACTTGCACTGCCGCTTATTGCCTGTGGCGGCAAAGGGGTGATTTCGGTGTTTAGCAACTACGCTCCCGAAGGTTTTAGTACACTCGTGCGGGCAGCGTTGCAGGGCGATATGGCTACTGCTCGCAGCTTGCAGTATCGGTTTTTGGAAGTCATGAAACTGAACTTTGTGGAATCCAATCCTATACCTGTGAAAGCGGCATTGGCTATGATGGGGATTATCGAAAACAACCTACGAATGCCGCTCGTACCGCTTGCAGAATCCAACAGTGTCTTGTTGCGAACAGCTATGCAGCAAGCAGGATTATTGCCTGACACAACGCAGTAGCGCAACGATAGCAGCAGGTCTTCGATGCTCGACGTGATGCTCGACGTGACGCTCGTGTAACCACAGTGCCTTCATAGTGCCATTGAGCGCGGTCGGGTAAAATTTTGTGTTTTTGTATTTGTGTTTTGTTCCCGTTATGCCAAAAAAGACTACAGACCACGTTATGGATCAACGCCAGATTTACCGCATTGTGGACAAACTGGCTTCTGGCACATACAACTCAGAAATTGCGCTGCTCAGCTCGGTTATGCGCGAAATTGTTGAGCGCGTAGATATTGAAATCACCGGTGGGCGCATCTGGGAATTAGATGCCAGCGAAGACGTGTACACGCTGCGCTACCAGCACGGTTCCATGGAAGAAATTCCTGAGAACTACACCATCAGCATTGCAGACTATCCGTTGTTTTCCCAGTTAGTCAATCGCCGAACAATTATGCAGGTAGAAACCGACCAATTGCTGCTGGAGCGCGGATTTAACCTCTATTCGGCAACAGGCGTGGGCGACGTGATAAAACGCAGAAACAACAAGTATTACCAATACGTGTTAGCGTTTAATCACACCGAACATAGCGATAAATTTTACGACGTTATCAACATTATTTCCAGTGCTGTGGGTATTCGTTTGCGCGATATGAAACTTTCGCACGAACAACGGCTGATGGAAAAAGATTTAACACAGGCTTGGGAAATCCAGCGCAGCCTGCTGCCTGACCACGAAAAACTCTTCCACGACTACCACGTCTTTGGCGTTTCTGTGCCAGACCGTGTGGTGGGCGGGGATTATTTTGATTATCTGAAACCCATTTCCGATTATGAACAACGCCTGAGCATCGTTATCAGCGATGCTGCCAGCAAAGGGCTTCCGGCGGCTATCCAAGCCCTGTTTGTTTCCGGTGCCGTGCGTATGGGCGTGGGATTCGATACGAAAATTTCGTCGCTGTTGGGGCGGCTTAATACGCTCATGTATGAAACCTTTCCGTTTGAGCGTTTTGTTACACTGTTTTACTGCGAACTGACAACCTCCGACAATGGCTTGCTCATGTATGCTAATGCTGGACACTGCAGCCCCATCCACTACCGCGCAAAAACACGGGATGTTAAGATTTTGCCTTCCACAGGCGGTTTACTCGGTTTAGCACCACATCAACGGTTCCACATTGAAAATATCAATATGCGTCCGGGCGACATTTTACTGCTCTATACCGACGGCATCGTCGAAGCACTCAACAAACACGGCAAACAATTTGGCGAAAGCCGCCTCAAAGGCATGCTCCGCAAGCACTATCAGCTCTCTGCTAAAGAGATTGCCTATCTGTGCATTGAAGAAGTACAACAATACTCTGCGGGGAGTAAATATTCAGACGACAAGACCGTTGTGGTCATCAAACGCGACCCCGAAGGTGTAGCCTTGTAGGTGTAGCCTTGCAGGTGTACTTGAAGCCTTTAAACGCCAGTCAGTAATGCAATACACCGCGCCTTGAGACGTTTGGAAAACTGCCAACGACAAGTATCTTCACACCACACCATTACCAATGCCATCATGGTTTTTCAGTGCTTCATATACCGCTTTACGTGCTGCTTTTTGCGCCGACCTTTGCACCAAGTGGTATCCGTTCCGTGCTTGATGCCACCGTGCTTTACGCCGCAGCGTGTTCTGATACTTTGTACACTCACGTTTTTGTTGAGCGCACTACCGTTGCCAAGCATGGCACAATCCGTGCCGCCGTCCGAACAACGTGCTTCAGCAGCGCACCCGCGTTATATTGTGGGGCGTGTGTGGTTTTCAGAGACGTTCACTATCGACGACGCACAAGACCTTGGCGTGGAAATAGACCATGCTATTTACAAACAACGCTACGTGGAAGCATTTTTTAATGAGTGGACGCTTGCGGAACTGCACAAGCGCGGCGTGCGCGTGGAAGTGTTGGTGGAGAACGCCGAGACGTGGAATCGTCAGCGTTTGGCGCAACACAACCATCCTGCAAAAGTACGCCGTGATGCGGAAACAGGCAGCGTGAGGAATTTTCGTTTGGGCAGCATGGGCGGTTTTTTTCGGCTGGAAGAAATTTATGAGCATTTTCGCCGAATGCGCGAGCAGTTCCCGAACCTTGTTTCTGAGCCAATCCGCATTGGAACAAGTACCGAAGGGCGACCGATATTCAGCTACCGTTTCTGCACGGATTCTGCACTTGCCCAGCGCAAGCCCGAAGCACTTTACACGGCTCTGCATCATGCCCGCGAACCCGGAAGTGCGGCGAACCTTGTGTACTTTTTCTGGTTTTTGCTTGAACGCTTCCAAGCAAACGACCCCGAAGCGCAGTATTTGCTGAACAATCGCCAATTGTACGCTGTTGCGGTAGTCAATCCTGACGGCTACGCCTACAATCAGCGCATGAACCCTTCAGGCGGTGGTATGTGGCGCAAAAATCGCCGCGAACACATCAACGGAACTTTTGGCGTAGATTTGAACAGAAATTACGGCACGCTGGAGTTTTGGGATTCGCCAAACAACGGCTCTTCCACAGCATTTGCAGCCGAAACCTATCGCGGCGCAGAACCCTTTTCCGAGCCTGAAACACAGGCAATTCGTGAACTGTGCCGTGTGCGGCAGTTCAAAACGGCGTTGAATTACCACAGTTTTAGCAACTTGCTCATTTACCCTTTTTCCTATGTTGACCGCGAAACGCCCGATTCCACCTTTTTCCGTGCTGTGTGTGCCGAAATTACTAAAGTCAACCGCTACTCTGGTGGGCGCGACATACAAACAGTGGGCTATTCCGTGCGCGGTGCATCGGATGATTGGATGTACGCAGAAGTGGACGGACACAAGGCAATTATGGCTATGACCCCAGAGGTGGGAACAATTCTGGATAATTTTTGGCCCGAGCCAGACCGCATCGTTCCTCAGTGCATTGAAAATCTGCCAACTAATCTGCAAACTGCGTGGAGTGCAGAAACGAACTTGCGTCCAGTGCAGACGTTTGTGAGCGAACACCGCCAAACGGGACGGGTGCGCGTGAATGTGGAAATTCAAAACATTGGCGTTGCTCAAGCCGCCGACAGCGCACGGGTTCGCCTGACGGCACTCATGCGCGGAGTGGAAATCCTCATGCCACAGCGAACGCTTCGCCGCTTGCGTTCTACCGAAGTGCAGCGCGAAGTGTTTGATGTGCAGGTGGACACGATGGTGCAAAACGGAACGCGCGTGCCAGTGGAAATCGTCGTGTTGCAAGAAGGCGTGCCGCGCCGCGATACGGTGGAAGTGCAAGTGGCACAGCCCGAACGACTTGTTTTGTTCAACGGTGATGGTTCACGCTGGCAATCCAACGGCAATCGCTGGGGAGTGGTGCAAGACCGCCTGACGGGTAGACCAGCACTCACCGACAGTCCATCGGGCGTGTATGGGCGGCGCGACCGCAATTACACGCAATACGATTCCTTTATTAGCTTGCGCGGGCTGCGTTCGGCAACGTTAGAGTTTCAAGCACGGTGGACGCTCGAAGCTAACTACGATGCGGCTGTGGTACAGGTCTCGGCTGATAGTGGCAATACATGGCGCAATCTTCGCACGTCGCTCACCAAAAAGGGCTTGCCAATTATCAACACCGCACAGCCCGTCAATGACTGGTGTTTCGACGGCAATTTCCCGCAGTGGATTCGGCAAGAGGCTTCGATGGACGAGTTCGTTGGGCGCGATGTCTTGCTGCGGTTTGGGGTGCTGACAGACAACGACGGACAGTTCGATGGCATATACATAAGCGACGTTGCGCTCAGAATGTACTCAGGTAGCCTTTCCGCGCGAGTAACCGCAAACGCGCCTATCAGTGCATTTCGCGTAGCTCCAAGTGTTGTGCTTACCGAATCGGAAATTGCCCTACTTGTACCGCCAGAGGTTACGGCAAAACAAGCCTCAGTCTTGTTCGTCAATGTGCTTGGGCAGGTGGCACATCAAACGCTCGTGGACATCAATGATGGCGTGGCATATCTGCGAAACCCTTTTGTGCCGCCCGGTGTTTACGGAGTAATGCTCATGGCAGACGGTGTAGCACTCAAGCAGACGATATTAGTCTCGCGCTAAGTTGAACTAAAGCTCACTAAGTTCACGCGCTTGCTCGGTAAATGCTGACACATCATCATATCTCGCATACCTCAATCGCGTATTTCAATCGCTATGCACTCAAATTTCGATGCACCAACGTTTTTTCATGCGCTGTACGTGGCGTTTGCGTACAGTTGGCTGGCGTTTGGTGCAACGGCATATCGGCAGGTGATTGACAACTTTTCTATCAAAGATTCCAAATTGGTGAAAGTGGGCGAGGATATTGGTTTTGCCTACGACCCTCTGATGATGGTCTGGATTGGCTCGTTTGCTGCACTGGCAGTACTGTTTACGTTTATTGGTTTTTTTGTCATGGAAACCCCGCACATTGAAATGTATTGTGTGCCGCTTGGCTTCCTTATCAACATAGTGCAACTGTGGTACCGCATGAAACAGCAGCGGCTGCGTATTCGCACGTTTGGGCTGATTGGGCGCAACATTTTCGAGGAAGGCTTGCGAGCCATCAACTACGACCACATTCACCTCGTAGAAGTAGAACGCGACCCAATTTGGAACACTGTTGCCATTTACTACACCGAACTTGACGATACTGAAGGCAAAAATGTCAAGACATTCCGTCGTCGCATCACCGCACGAATGCTGCCCAAACTGCTTACCATGCTCCAACAAAAAACCACCGCGAAAATTTTTGATAATCAAACAACCATCATCCCGCCTTCAAAAGCCGCTTGACCGAAGAGGTAAAGCGTGAGTCCTTACGGCACAACCACTTGACAGTCTTGAAGTTTTGACGTGATACTTCACAATGCTTTTTTGAGGAAATCCACAAATTCCTGTTTGTTGCGCGTGAAGGCTTTGGTAGCGATAACACTGCCATCGGGTCTAAGCAGCACATAAAGCGGTAGCTCAATCGTTCCAAAACGCTGAAGTTGAAGGGCTTTGTTGGAAAGATACGGCTCTGTCCGACGGTCAGTGTACAGCTGCACTTTCACAGTACGACCGAGCAGCTGCTGTACCTCAGGCAGCACAAAGACGTTCGTTTCCATCCATCGGCAGTTAGTACAAGTAAACCCCGTAAAATCAACAAAGACGGGCTTGCCAGTGCGCTGCGCCTCAGCAAGACCGTCCGCGTAGCTGTTGAGCCATGCGCGTTCGTGCTGTTCAGAGTCAGAGCCAGAAACGGCAGGAGATATGGCGGCACGTGCATTGGTGCTACTCTGACCGCCGCTACTACTTTGGCGATTGATGAGCGTGTCGTAGTCTTTAGGCGGCAAAAACGCATCTAATTCGCCCAATGTTTTGCCAAAAAGCCCTGAAAGCAAGTAAAATGTCAGCGAAACAAACACCAGCGCGACGGTTATACGAGCCGCGCCAACGCTTTGCACGGGGGCATCGTGGGGCAAACGAAACACTCCAAGCACGTATAACACAATCATAAACCCGCAGCCAATCCAAATAGCCACAAACACCTCACGCGACATGACCCCCCAAGACCAGACTAAATCGGCATTTGAGACGAATTTCATAGCCGCCGCGATTTCCAAAAAACCCATCACGACTTTGACGTTGTTCATCCAGCCACCTGCTTTGGGCAGCTTTGCAAGCGCAGACGGGAACAGTGCAAGCAAAAAGAACGGCAATGCAAACACCCCTGAAAACCCCAACATACCGATAATCGGATAAAACCACTCGCCTGACGAAGCCGAAATTAAGGCTGCGCCAACAAACGGTACCGTGCAGGTAAACGAAGTAATGGAAAACGTGAGTCCCATAAGCAGCACCGATGCAATGCCGTCGCCTTCATTGCTTTTGGTGTTGAGGTTGTTCAGCAGTTCAGTGGGAAGCGGTATTTCAAATGTGCCAAAAAGGTTAAACGCCAACACGATAAAAATGATGGCAATGACAACGTTCACCCAAGGATTAGCAGCAAAATCAGAAATTCCCGTTGCACCGAACACTAACGACAGGGCAAATCCTAGTGCCGTGAACGTTAAAATCATGCCAAGTGCATACACCAATGAATCTCGTAATCCTCGACCGCGCTTGCGTTCTGCGCGTTTGGTGAAAAACGAAACGGTAATGGGAATCATAGGAAACACACACGGCGTAAGCAGTGCCGATGCGCCCGCGCCCATAGCAAACCACAAAAACGACCAGATACCTTCGCGGCGTTTCTGAGCAATTTCAGCCTGTGATTCCGTTGTTACTGGCTGTTTGGTAATTTGTCCTTGTTGCTCGGCGATTGGTTGCTGGTTCAAAGGGCTTGCTTGGACGGTCGCTGTTGGTACAGTAGAATCGTGAGCGGGGAAGGTGTTTTCTGGTGGTGGTGCGTTTGTAGTAGTAGATGATACGTCTGTGAGTGCAAGCGTTTGCGGGCTTTTGGTAATTTCTACCGTTACGGTTAGTGTTTCTTCTGTTGGTGGCAAACAGCGTTGGTCGTCGCAAACCATGTAGTACACTTTCACGGCGGCTTTGTACGTGCCGGGTTTAAGATTTTTTGAGGCTTGGACGGGAAGTTTGAATACCACTGTACCGTCGTAATCATCCACAGTGATACCGAATCCTTGGTCGAAGCGTTGTTTGGGAGCGGGTGCTTGAATAGTTCCTGCAAGTTGGAGAACAGACGAAGGTTCGACACGGATTTCCGTTTCTTGCGGACCGATGCCGTCCTTGTCTTTGCGCGGTTGCAGACCGTAGATGTGCCAACCGGTATCAATGGTGAGCGTCAGCATAAGCGTAGATTGTTCGCCTGCTTTGAGCCGCACTTGCTGTGGGCTGAGCGAAAATTTGACATGAGCAGCCTGCAAAGCACCTGAGGTGCTTGCCAAGCCAGCAATGACGCAAAGGATAATGCAGGCGTTACGAAAAGCGATACAGGCAGCACGCATCGCCCCTGATTGATGTGTCGGTATGGCAGAATTCATAGTAACAACCGATGTAAAATGTGGTACAAATGGAGTACAAGCGTAGTACGGTAGTAAAGTTCTTTCAAAGTTCTTTCAAAAAATGCATGCTTCGTCTTGCAGCCTCGCAACTTCAAACTTACGAACTTTCTTGTGATTGGCAAATCTTGAGATAACAAGTTTGAGCCTAACCAGAGACGGAAGAACTGTAAAAAAAATTTGCACTGGTTTTTTCTATGGCGTATATTTGTGGTCTGTTCATTACAGCATTGTAATGCAATGCTAATCTTTCTGTTGCAAACTGTTGCAAAAAGAAGTTTTTGCCAAAAGCAACACCACTGGGGCGTCGCCAAGCGGCAAGGCATCGGATTTTGGATCCGACATTCGTAGGTTCGAATCCTTCCGCCCCAGCTCTATTAACTCTGGTATATTGTTGGCACTCAAGCGCTCATGTAGATTGGGGCGCTTGATTCGTTTATACGCCTCTTTGTTGGGTGGGGTTTTGCTCGGTTTCGTTGGGTTCGCTCAGATTCATTCAGGCAAAACGCTGCCCGCTACGCACACTTGGTAAAAGCAATTGCCACAATGGTCAGAACATTTTGGCATTCATTCTACGGGATACGATGGTATGTCAGCTATGTCAAGTTCCGAAGTTAACCGCACGGTCAAGCCAGATTTTCGCATTGCAGCTGGCAGGTCGAATCGTCCTTTAGCGCAAAGGATTGCTGAGGCATTGGAGCGCAAGGTCTTGGAGGCACAATACCATCTTCCAACGAAGGAATTCCACATTCAGCAAGGCGACATTGTTGGGCAGATAGAGAAAACCATTATCCGCAACTTTAGTGATGGCGAACTGTGGGTGAAATATGAGGACAGCATTCGCGGTGGCGATTTGTTTTTGATTCAATCCACCCATGCCCCAGCGGAAAATATTTGGGAAATGCTCATGCTGATAGATGCCGCTCGCCGTGCTTCTGCCAAACGCATTACCGCCGTTATTCCCTATTTTGGCTATGCTCGCCAAGACCGCAAAGACCAGCCCCGCGTTTCCATTACATCGAAACTTCTTGCGAATCTTATTGCCCAAGCTGGCGCAGACCACGTGATAACGATGGATTTGCACGTGCCACAAATTCAAGGCTTCTTTGATGTGCCGCTCGACCATTTGTACGCTTCGCGGGTGCTAATGAAAAAACTCAAATCATTAGAGTTGCCGAACTTAGTCGTTGCCTCGCCCGATGTAGGTGGCGCAAAAACCGCCCGCGCCTATGCAAAACGGCTGAACGCAGGGTTGATTCTGATAGACAAACGCCGCCCGGCACATAACGTCAGCGAAGTGTTTAACATTATTGGCGATGCACACGGCAAAAACGTGATTATTGTTGACGATTTGATAGACACTGGCGGTACATTCGTTGCCTGTGCAAAAGCCTTAAAAGATGCCGGAGCCGAACACATCATTGGCGCGTGTACACACCCTGTGTTTTCTGGACAGGCTTTTGAAAAAATTCAAGACAGTGTGGTTTCACAAGTCTATGTGACCGATACTATCTACAATCCGCGGATTGTCGAATGTTCAAAAATCACTGTGCTGTCGGCTGCGGAGTTGTTTGCTGAAGCCATTTTGCGGACGCATAACGATGAATCCATTACCTCGTTGTTTGATGACGTAAGTATAGCATAATTACGCATATAACACGTTGTGTACAACATTCTGAAGGCGTGAACACCAAACTAAGCGAATCAAACATTTTTATCATTTTCATTTGGAGTTTGAGAAACCAGTATGAGCCAGATAGTTATTCAAGCACAAAAGCGCGGTACAGGCAAAAGTGCCACTAAAGCCGCTCGCAAAAACGGTCTTGTGCCGGGCGTGTTCTATGCAAAGGGTCGTGAAGCCGTTGCTGTTGCTACCACAGCAAAAGCTCTGCGTCCGATTGTGTACACATCAAGAACCCATGTTGTGCAGTTAGAAATTGAAGGTAGTGGTGCCGAACGCTGCATTTTGAAAGACATTACCTTTGACCCTGTAACAGACGAAATCGTACACTTTGACCTGCTGGGGCTGATAGACAATCATCCAGTACAAGTAAAAGTGCCTGTGAAGCTCAAAGGGCAATCAAAAGGCGTTCTCTCGGGTGCAGGTATTATGGAGCAACTCACGCAGCGCGTGAATATTGAGTGCTTACCAAATGCCATTCCAGAAGCCATTGAGTTGGATGTAACGGAATTGGAAGTGGGCAAATCCTTGCACGTGCGCGACATCAACGTTGATGGCGTAAAAGTGCTTGCTCGTCCTGAGACGATGATAGTGTCCATACAACGCCGTAAAGTTCGTGGCGGTGATGCCGCCGCCGCCGAAGGCAAAAAATAATCGGTATATTTACCCGGCTCTCGCCGTTGCTTGAACGCCTCGCAAGTTAGTTCAAAACGAACTTGCGGGGCATTTTCTTGTGCGTTTTCTTGTACAGGGTCAGCATGAAAATCAGCATGAGAATCACTAGAGTTCTTTCAAAAGTGGATGAAAAGTAGGCGCATCCTCACCATTGATTGCGCCGCAGGCAGGCAGCATGACTTCGCGCTCTGTACCAACACGCTGTCGGAGTTGGCTGCCACGACCTACCTGATGGCTGATAGTGGCTATCAGGGCTTGGCAGGCTTGCACTACGCCGAAGCAGTGCAGATACCGTACAAAGCCAGCAAAAACAACCCCTTGAGCGATGCAGAGAAGGACTTCAATCGGCAGCTTGCCCGTAAGCGTATTCGGATTGAACATCTTTTCGCACGGCTGAAGGTCTTCAAGATATTGGCGCATCGGTATCGCAATCGCCGACAACGCTTTGAACTACGCTTCGCCTTGATTGCGGCTCTTTACAATCTCCAACTCAACGACTTTTGAAAGAATTCTATTATAGTTTTTATAGCGTCGTAGCAACGAACGCAAAAATACAGATTCTCGCCGCCGTACAACACCGCCGCCGAAAGTGTAGAACCATAGAACTTTTGCGTTCTACAAACAACGCCTGTATGGTAGTAGCAAGAGTTTTTGATACCATCATTGTCCGCCACACGGAACAACTTGTGTTCGGCGTGAGAACCAACAACTTCAATACATTATCCTGCAAGCCTTGTGCAGACAAAGCATGAAAGCATAACATTGTTCGGCAACAATTTCACGCGCCTTTTGCACACAACAACGCTCTAAGCCTGACGTTATCAGGCTTTCAAGGTTTTGAACAAGGCAGGTGCATTATGAAAAAAATCGGCTACAAAGCAGCTATGAAGCTGTACGGAAGGATGAAGAGCGGCTTTTGCTTGGCAACAAAAACTCATATCATTTGGTAATCATCTGGGGCTATAATAGGGTGTGTTTGAGCAGTTGTGCGCTCACGGCAAACTCCAGAACTTGTTGGCGGGATTCAATGCCGAGTTTTTGGAAAATACTCCACAAATGCTTTTTGACGGCGCTTTCGCTGATGCCGAGTTTATCGGCGATTTCTTTGTTGGAAAGTGTGATACAGCGCAGCACATTGCGCTCGGCGTTGGTGATACCGACGGATTTGAGTTTTTTTCGGCGTGCAACATTCGGCGGTGTGTGGCGGGTGTGAGCCATGTACCATCGGGGTTTTCCAGCAGCCAGATAAAGGCTTCCAGAAACACGGTGTGGTCGTCTTCCTTAGAAAAAAAGCCGTTCGCGCCGCTTTCCAGCACGTCGTACATATCGGCACGTCGGCACGGTTCGACCCCGACACCATCAAAATCGTGCCTTCAAAACCTTCTTCGCGCAGCGTTTTGACAACGACAAGCCCTGAGACATCGGGCAGTTGAACGTCTATCACCAGAAACGACACAGGTTCAGCCGAACTGCTTGCAGAGCGCACCAACGCTAAGGCTTGCCCTCCCGTTGCTGCGTCCAAAATGGTGTGCTGGATTCCCTGCTTGTTCAAATGCAAGGCTGCCCACTGCATCAAGCCAAATCGCGTTACTTGATGGTCGTCGGCAATGAGGATGTGCGGGCGTTTCTGTGTGGTCACGGTTTTGTGGATTATTAACGCTGTATGGTTCCAAGAGATTATCCCATCAAGCAGCATGATATGATGGGTAGTTCTGCCAAAACACTTCAAGAGGAGTTTGGTTCTTGATAGTTACCGCAGAACAGCTACAGATGATAATCACCATGCTTTTTCAGATACGGCACTAAACCGCCTTCGTTCAGAATGTCAATCATCACTTGCGGCATAGTCGCTGCTTTGTAGGTCTCGTCTGTGGTGCTGTTCAGCACTGTGCCCGCAAGCAAATCCACTTCCACCGTGTGACCGTGTTCAATGCGGTGGTCTGGCACTTCCAGCACGGGCAGCCCAATGTTGATAGCATTGCGAAAAAAAATGCGTGCAAAATACCGCGCAATCACCACCGATACACCCGCAGCTTTGAGGGCAAGCGGAGCCTGCTCCCGCGAAGAACCACAGCCAAAATTTTCACCCGCCACTACCACGTCGCCCTGCTGCACACGTTTGCTAAATTCGGGGTCTAAGTCCTCCATCACGTGTGCGGCAAGCGAACTGAGGTCAAGCGTTTTGGTGTATTTACCCGGAATGATGCGGTCGGTGTCTATGTTGTCGCCGTAGGCGTGTGCTGTACCGTGCAAAATCATAGAGATTTGTTGGTTGGTTTGTTGAACAATGTAAGCCTTTCCTTGAATCCCGTCGTTAGCATTTGCTACGAGCGAAAACTGCAAAAAACATTGCTTTTGGGCAAGAATTTATGGTTAGTTGTCCGATGGTGAAAAACCAAGGACGCTGGTGGCACTCGCCCAACGGCGGTATTGGTGTGTGTAAGCCGTTGGACGAATATTTGGCACTCATGATGGATTGAGTTCATGGATTTCACAGATTTCGCGGATTTCAGAGGCTTCGTGCAATCACCGTGCCCATTGGCGTAGGTTTGGGGTCGTTTTGATGCTCTGCTGCATGGCGTGCCCATTGCTCAAGCACGACTTTGTCTTTTTGGAACACCATGATATGCGTTGAGCCACCAAATTCAAAACGCCCTATCTCTGTATCGCGCTTTATCGGCATCGGTGTATCACCCTCACCGACAATATATGAGCTTGGTTCAATGATGCACGATGAAACCTCAACCATACCGATACAGATAAGTGCCACATAACCACAGTGCTTGTGCTTGAAAATAAAAATGGCACGCGCAGCCACGTGTCCGAGATACGGCTGTGATTCTGTGCCTTCCCACGTTCCAGCGTCTTCGCCTTGTGTGGGACGCTGCGCGAAATAGGTACCGGGCTGCACCCAGGAGCGCACAATCTCACCGTCGAGTGGCGCACGCCAGCGGTGATAATGCGTGGCAGAAAGGAATCCTTGATAAATCTGCCCACCCTCAAAATGTTTTGCCCACTGTTTTTGACCGCCAAACAAGTCAAGCAAGGAGTATTTCATATCCTTCGCCCAAAACTCTGTTTCAAGCCGTATATGGTTTTCATATCGCCATGGCGTTGTTTCGCAGCCGATATTGATGTCTTTTTCAGGGTTTCCATGAAACGGTCGCGCATTGGGAACAAATTGCCGAATAAAAAATGCGTTCCACGAATCATAGCCGTATCCGGGTTTGTTTTTGTCGTGTACCATTTGGTCCCAAACGCCAGCGCCCCACGCAGCTTTGGATATCCATGAGCCAGGTTTCTCAGGATTGTTGATGTCAAGTTTGTCCAGCGAAGCACTGGTTTTCAGAAACGTATCAAATAACTTCCATGATTTAATAGACAATTATAGTCATAAATAGGCAAATAAGTCGTATATTTGCCGAATGAAACTTTCAGAATATGCAAAACGTCATTCGATTTCGTACCGTACAGCGCACC
>Ga0272446_1000234_pt1 | contig 87533 bp, 68 predicted proteins | sample YNPCB0061_FD_194587 | JGI IMG/M metagenome (GOLD analysis project Ga0272446, IMG submission 194587) | Hot spring microbial mat communities from Yellowstone National Park, WY, United States - YNP-CB-006-1 | ecosystem: Environmental > Aquatic > Thermal springs > Hot (42-90C) > Sediment | place...
AGGCTTTTTAACGTGTCGTCGGACACTTTGTAAACACTCGTTAGGGCAGGTAAGAGGGTGTGCGATCGCCCGTTCTTAAGGAAGCGATGCAATAGGGGAATGAAGTTGTGCAACACGGAACAATTTCAGCTATTGTCTAATTGCGACTTGTCTGCTTCGCTGACAGCACGTCAGTATTCTTTTCGCGGCTGTGCGCTTAATTTGTACTGAACTTGTGAGCTTTTCAACCGTGATGGTCTCTCAAAGGAGTGCAACTCTATGACCTCCCTCAATGCCCTTTCGCTACTTGGGATTTTCGGTCTCTGTTTTGTGGCATGGTTGCTCTCTGAAAATCGCAGCCTGCGCATTTTTCCCTGGCGTACTGTAATTACAGGTATTTTGCTGCAGTTAGTACTGGGAGCCTTTGTATTTGTCATTCCCGGCAGTCGAGATTTCCTTAAATGGTTTAGTGACCTGGTGGATGTGGTATTTGCCGCTGCCGAGTTTGGAGCACGGTTTGTGTTTGGTGCCCAAATTGTGCCCAGGGTTTACGGTGATAATCCTCCTCTAGGCTATATCTTCGCCTTTCGTGCCTTACCAACCGTGGTGTTTTTCTCTGGTTTGATGGCGCTGCTCTACAACCTGGGAGTGATTCAGGCGATTACGAAGTTTTTTGCCAAGATTTTTTATTGGGTGATGCGCTTGAGTGGTGCTGAAGCCTTGAGTGGAGCCGCCAATATCTTTGTGGGCATCGAAGCAGCCATTGTGGTTAAGCCTTATCTGCCCAAAATGACCCGGAGTGAGTTAGCGGCTGTGTTAGCCTGCTGCTTTGGTACGGCGGCTTCTTCAACTCTGGCGATTTATGTCAGTTTTTTGAAGCCAGTTTTTCCCAATATTCTGGGACACCTGATTTCGGCATCGATCATGGCGATTCCTGCCTGTTTTGTCATCTCTAAGATTTTGGTGCCCGAAACGGAGATGCCTGAAACCTTGGGCGGTATTCCTGAGGAAGACAAACCCCTCCCTAAGACTGACCAGGCTGCCATGGCTGGGTTAGAGGCGGCGGCATCGACTCAGACAGAGGCCAAGCCGCGTTATGCCCCACGGACAAAATTGCAGGTCGATGAAGAGGAGGGCTTTGACCCGACGAGTTCCGACTCCTTAGCGGCTGCATCTGATCCTCCCCAGGAAACGGTTGGCGGAGAAGCTATGGAGCGGATGAGTCCTCTCGATGCGGCAATTGTAGGTGCACTGGATGGGGTAAAGATGGCGGTGGCGATCGCGGCTGTTTTAATTCTGATTCAGGGTTTTGTGTATCTCATCGATCAATCCTTTGCCGCCCTGGGGAATCTCCCCAGTCCAGTGGGGGATTTCTTCAAAGTTGTGACGTTGCCTAATATTCTGGGCGCATTGTTTTTGCCGATTACAGCACTGACGGGGGTTTCTCTGGAATGGGGAGAACTCTGGCGCTCTTCTGTAATTATTGGGCGGCGTTTATTTGAAACGGCGATTCCCCCCTATCAGGCTCTAGCTGAGCAGTCAGGGCAGGGATTATTGAGCGATCGCGCTACGGTGATTATTAGCTATGCCCTATCAGGATTTGCTCATATCGCTTCAGTCGGAATTTTTGTTGGTGGCATGATTGGGCTGATTCCCTCGCGCCGTAAGGATATTTCAGAACTGGGTTGGAAGGCTTTGCTAGCTGGCACCCTGGCCACCGCTATGATTGCCGCCGTGGCAGGGGTTTACTTTACCCCTGGCAATGTCAGCATCTTAGGAGAACGGGAGGAACCGACTCCTCAGGAAAACCCGATTCCTGGTTCGGCAGCACCCAGCCCCACGGCTAGCCCGGTGGCACCCCCTTCACCCCTTCCTAGTCCAGCCGTTCCTGCTCCGACTGTTTCACCTTCTCCTCAGGCAGGTACCCCTGCGGCTCCTACCCCTGCGACTCCTCCTCCTGCGACTCCTACCCCTGCGGCTCCTCCTCCTGCGACTCCTACCCCCGCGGCTCCTCCTCCTGCGACTCCTACCCCCGCGGCTCCTACCCCTGTGCCCGCCTCTCCGCCTGCCCGATGATGATTGCTTTCTGGGGGGAGCTGAGCCGATGCAATTGCGGATTGCTACTTTTACCGTGCATAAGCGTTTTGCTTTAACGATTAGTCGAGGCACTACTGCTCAGACTACCAACGTCTTTGTCGAAGTGGAGCAAGACGGTATCCGGGGTTGGGGAGAGGGTTCACCGTTTTCGATCGGGGAACAAACCCAGACCACAGAGGCGATCGCCCACTCTTTGCAAAAGATTGCCCCCCTGCTTAAAGCAATCAGCCCCCTAGAGCGACAGCGCATTGAGAAACTAATGGCCGAAGTGCGCTTACCCTCAGGAGCACGAGCTGCCCTAGATGTGGCTTTGCATGATTGGTTAGGAAAACAGGCGGGGTTGCCTCTCTGGCAACTACAGGGTTTAGACTGCGATCGGATTGTACCCACTTCGGTCACCATCGGCATTTGTCCCCCAGCAACCGCCCAGCAGAGAGTGCTGGATTGGCTCGGTAAAGGGTCCTTACAAATGCCCTGGCAAGGCATTCAGGCATTGAAAGTAAAGCTCGGCAACCCAGCAGGGATAGAGGCTGATAAAGCGCTTCTGCAAGCGGTGCAATCGGCTGCAGGAGGGATCTCTAAACTGAGTGTTGATGCGAACGGCGGCTGGGATCTGGCTACGGCTCTGACCATGGCAGATTGGTTAGCAGAGCAAGGAGTGACCTACATAGAGCAACCCCTGGCCAAAGGACAGGAGGGAAATTTACTGGAGTTGTATGAGCGATCGCCCCTGCCTATCTTTGTAGATGAAAGTTGCTTCACCAGCTATGACATCTTACCCCTGGCTGATCGGGTGCATGGCATTAACATCAAATTGATGAAAGCCGGAGGAATAACCGAAGTCCTACGAATGATTCACACGGCACGTGCCTGCGGCCTCAAGCTTATGTTTGGTTGCTACTCTGATAGCACCCTGGCGAATACGGCCATGGCTCATTTTTCCCCCCTGGTAGACTACCTGGACTTAGACAGCCATTTAAATCTACTCGACGATCCCTTTCTCGGTGCCCGCTTCGATTATGGGCGCATCATCCCCAATCAACAGCCAGGGTTAGGGGTAAGCGCTGCCAGAAAAGGATAAGTATCGCAGTAGATATTGGGAGTGGAGGAGCATTGCCCCCTCCACCTACTGACAAGTAATGATGCCGACCGACTGGCTTTAGCTGAAAACAGGAGCGTAAGTATATGGCTGAGGCCTCAGCCATACATTCCCCCGATTCAAGATCAAACCAGATTGCTATAACTCAGAACTATTCAGACTGCTCACCTTCGCCAAACACCATCTGAAGCAGCATGGGTGTGCCACCAGGCTTATGATATCGATCTGCCCAGGCGCGAATCACCTCATCCAATTCATCAAAGGCACGATCAATTTTCTCTTCGGGAATGTCTAACTCTTCTAAAACACGCATCACCCTGGGTTGGCGTTTAGCCCAGGCATTCATCAGGCGAAAATAGCGAGCGGTATCCTCCACCATGATGTAAGTCCGCTCTTCCTCATCATTGGGAGAGTAGGAAGTGCGGGTCAGCGCGTAGAACGGCATACCCCAGGGTGAATCAATCCGTGTGACTGTGCCAGAGTAGATCAGCCTCCGCTTAATATGTTCTGCCAGAGCTTCGCTCAGAGGCATCCGCCGATCTATCGGCAGATCTTCTTGAGAGCGGACATGGAGAAACTCAATTAAGTCGATAAACTGAAAAGAATTAATGATTTGCCCATCTGGCAGGGGGACAGGCGGCAGCTTTTGCTCAATCTGCTTCTTTTCTTCTAAGGTCAGGCTCGTACCTGAAATGCGCGATCGCCCAGGTTGCCAGGGATATTGCTCAATCCAAACGTAAGGAAACTGAATCAGATAACGAGGTTCCTGGGAACCCAGCATCTTCAAAAGCTTACCCTCTGTTAGAGCCTCTCGGACTTCTTCGACAATCGCCTTCACCCGTTTTGGCTCAATATGATGCAGATGCCCCGTCATCCGTAGATTCTGGTTCTGCTCTAGATAGGTCATGTAAATCGCACATTTGGCAGCTGTTGCAGCAGCGTCCAGGAAAGCACCATGACGATGCCCACTGGTTCGCATCGCACTAAATGCGAGATATAGCATGATCTGATCCATCGCACTGGGGCTAAGGCGCTTAATCAGATCGAGATCGTTCGTCATTTCAATCAGGCAACTCCACTAGGGGGCATCACTTTAGAAGGGCAAACTCACTTATTGTTGACCTAACAAGCTTGTTGACCCAACGGGCGCTTCAACAGCAGCATTTCTTAACAGATAGAAAAACTAGCCTTCCATTATGCCGTAAAATGCGGTACTGGTTTGTTATTTCTATCTTACTTGTTACTCTAAAATGCCCGAAAGAACAAGTGAATTAGCGTCAGGGAATGAGCATCATTGTGGCGATGAACATCGCCAGTCACATGCTTACTCTAAACCAGGCACAAGTTGAGGGGCTGATGAGCATCTTTACGCCCACTACCCCGATGTTGAGGGCGATTTTCAGAGGTGATTGCGTAAGCTCCTTTCGAGCTTGCGCCAGCTACAAATGGTTGGCTTCGGCTCACTAGTGAGCCAACGTACAGAAATTGGAAGGTAGCCCCAACTAAGAAAAGCAAAGTCCAAAGACGCATAAGAATTGTCCACTTCAGATCAGCTATTAACTGATACGGAATGCGGAAGAAAGTATCAGGATAAATCTGAGTGAGGACTTGACTAATATGAATTTCTTTGTATGCGTTGGAAGGGTTTTCTCAAGCTAGGGGCCGGTTCGCTGGTCTGAGCGAGGGTCAAAGGCATCTCGCAGGCCATCGCCCAGAAGGTTAAAGGCCAATACAATCGAGGTAATCACTAAACCAGGAAAGAGGATGGTCCAAGGCTTGGTTAGAGCATATCCTCCCTTGAAGGCATCGGCCAGCATCGCGCCTAATTCAGGGGTGGGGGGTTGAGCACCCAGGCCCAAGAAGCCAAGACCGGCTGCATCCAGGGTAGCCGTGCCGATCGCCAGGGTTGCCTGCACAATAATCGGCGCTAAACTTGCCGGTAGAATGTGTCGTCTCAAGATCTGATAGGGAGAAGCCCCCAGGGCTGCTGCCGCCATCACAAACTCTTGTTCTCGTAGGGATAACACCATTGATCGTGTTAACCGAATAAAAATCGGCACCTGCACCAGGGCGATCGCCATCGTTGTGCTCTGAAGACCGGCCCCTTGCACCGTTACCAGGGCAATTGCCAGCAAAATTGAGGGAAATGCCAGCAAAATCGTGGTCAGCCAGTTAATTCCTGCCTCAATGAGGCCACGGTAATAGCCCGCTAGCAACCCCAGCCCCACCCCAATTCCCAGCCCTAGCCCGACGGATACCCCACTGATTAAGAGAGATGTGCGAATCCCATACCAAACCAGTGTAAACAGATCCCGCCCCAGGGCATCAGTGCCAAACCAGTGGGCCGAAGTCGGAGCCATTAACCGCAGAGCATAGTTGCGATCAGTCGCAGGGTCATAGGGATGCAAAATTGGTGTCAATAGCCCCAAAAAAATCAACACCAGTGTTAGCCCCAACCCAATTCGCCCAGCTGTAGATTGCCAAAGACGGCGCAGAGGCAGGGGCAGCTCTGTTAAAACCAGCTTTACCATCGCTAGCTCCCCCTAAAGATAGCCGTGCTCGGCCAAAAACGTTGGGCTTAAGTCCTCTATCGTGTTTGTCAGGGCGCGTTCTGGACTTTGTACTTGTAACCGAAGCAGACGCTCCACATACTTGCCCAAAATGTCCCCTTCTAGATTGACCCAAGCGCCCTCTTGCAGATGGCTTAGATTGGTCTCGGCATAGGTCAGAGGAATCACGGCCACAGTAAACCAACTGCCGTCGGCAGCGCAATCGGCGATGGTAAGACTCACACCATTGACCGCAATGCTGCCCTTTGGCACAATGTAGCGAGTCACTGGGGCTGACAGGGTGGCAAACGTCATTTCCCAGGCATTAGCTGTGGCAATCGTCTGCTGCAGTCGGCCCATTCCATCCACATGCCCTGTCACAAAATGCCCACCGATTTTACTACCAACCCGAAGAGACGTTTCCAGGTTGGCGATCGCCGCCTCAGCTTGAGCGAGAGTACTGCGGTTCAGCGTCTCCGGTGAGACATCAGCAATAAAGCCCTCCGCCAAGATCCCTGTTACAGTCAGGCAAACCCCATCGACCGCAACGCTATCCCCCACCTCCAGGTCGGTCAGAATTTTCCTGGCCGTAGGGGCCAAGCAGTTGACCTGTAGCCGTTCCTGGCTCACTAAAGTGAGGCGACCTAATCCCTGAATCAGTCCTGTGAACATAGCCGATCGCTCCCAATTTCAACCTATCGCTTGCAGTGCCGCTGCAACCCTCAGATCATGACCAGACAACCGCTCTAGCCCCATTGCAACGACCCTAGAGTGAGGGCGCTGCCATCGCAAGCGAACGCTTTCAACCAAATGGACTGCCATCCCTGCTTTGCAACTGTCTGTCTAATGCTCAACGACCTGGCTAACGCTCTCGTGTTTAAGTTTAGAGGATTTTTACATTCCTAAATTTGCCCTAGGATCCTTTAGGATAAGGGCAGATTCAGGGCATACTTATGTTCAACAAACCAACAGTTGCCAATAACCAGGCAATAATTGGAGATAGGCATTACTCTCTGGGATCGCTATCATGGCTTTTTAACGGATCAGGATGATGATTTTTGACTGTGGTGTCAGAGTTCACTGACGAGTTCAAAATCCAGGAGTACATACTAGATACAGGCTGAATGCCAGGTGGTTGAGAGCAATTTGCTCTGTCCCTACTGCTCCAAGTGTTCTAGAGGCTGTAAAAATGATTGAGATGAAAGTCGCTGGAATTGCATTGGACGCTGCAACCCGCAGTCCAATCGTTCTGCTGAGAGATTCTAGTGACCGGCGCGCATTACCGATCTACATTGGGCAAGACCAGGCAAGGGCAATTATCAGCGTGTTAGAAAACCAAACGCCCCCTCGTCCATTGACTCACGATCTGTTTGTTAATTTACTCGAAGAGTGGGGCATGACCCTGGAAAGAGTGGTCATTCACTCTTTGCAAGATAATACCTTCTATGCCTCATTAACGATTGTGCATGGAGAAACCAAAAAAGAATTGGATGCCCGCCCTAGTGACGCGATCGCGATCGCCCTTAGAATGAATAGTCCCATCTGGGTATTAGAAGAAGTCGTTGCCGATGCCTCAATCCCTGTAGACCAAGATGCAGATGAAGCTGAGCGCCAGGCTTTTCGAGATTTTCTTGCCAATCTTCGCCCAGAAGACTTCAATAAAAAAAGGCGTTACCGCAGTGGTGAAACCCAATAGAGAAACCCCAAAGAATCTCTCTGTGTATTGCTAAAAGCTAGCAGCGAACCGCCCATCGCTAACTGTTCTCTCAGCTCTATTGAAAACCATGCGGCCCCAACCACTCCCCCTCCAATCTGGCCAGGAATCCGTCTGGGATTATCCTCGCCCACCTCGCCTAGAAGCCACGACCCGGCATATCCAGGTGATTTGTAATGGAGTTGCGATCGCAGACTCAACCCGCGCCTACCGGGTGCTTGAAACCAGCCACCCCCCGGTTTACTACATTCCCCCAGAGGATATTCGGATGGAATACCTGGAAGCCAGCCTCCGCACTACGTTTTGTGAATGGAAGGGACAGGGTGCCTATTACCATGTGCATGTCGCCGACAAGCATCTGTTCGATGTGGCCTGGTATTACCCCAACCCAACCCCTGCTTTTGCCGCCATAAAAGACTATGTGGCCTTTTATCCTCGCCCAATGGATGCCTGTTACGTTGATGGCAAGCAGGTTCAGCCCCAACCCGGTGAGTTTTATGGAGGCTGGATCACGCCCGATATTGTCGGCCCTTTTAAGGGAGAACCGGGTAGCTGGGGTTGGTGAGCAATCAGCGACGGACTGAGTGTACTAACTTCATCTGATGGGGATCTGCCTCTTCCCGCCACACCACCCGATACCCCTTCAAGTCTTCACAGCGCTCCTCCAGGCACTTTTGTCAACCCCGATGGTCATCAATCTGCAAATCATCAGGGCTTTCTGCATCTCTGTGATTGCGATAATTGACCTCACGGGGGCGATTCACGCCGTTGCTCAATAGCCTTCTACGAGGCGATGCGAGTATCGAAGCTAACACTACCGGCATAATTCAATTCAGACCATCAAAAGGCCAAAGATGGCATCAAAAAACTGCGGCTTATTGATACAGGCCCTAGTCACTAAAGATTACTCAAAAAAACGTGGCTTAATGATACAAGCCTTAACCACTAGGGAATCATAGAAATATCTTGTGTTCCAGATCATGGCTGTTGGTACGTATTCCCTCTCATATTGATCACTAGCCAGGCAATTAAATAAAGATTGCCTCTTAGGGTAAAAGGGGTAAATTCCTATGCCTGTGGGCGCAGCCCCTATCCGCTTCTGCTTCCGAAGAATTACGATAGCTCACTTATTGCTGGATCTTGCAGTGACTCGTTTGATCATCAACCGTTTTGCATTCGGGCATAGAGGCAACAATTTTCTGGGGATACCGCCCTTGGCCGACCAGCATTCGTGTCATCATCGCCACCGACGCCATTGTGCTGAGCGCAGTCGCACACGACTCCGAAAGTCTCACGCTCTGCTATCGCTGGGAGAGTCACAAGTCAGAATCATTCACCTGAGTCAACCTCTGCTAGGGCCAAGTAAAGCATCTTAGCAATGGGAGACGATCGACTTAAACTGGCCCCGGTTTGGGGATCTACCTGCTGCTTGTACCTGCTGCTTGCATCAGACTGCTTGCATCAGACTGCTTGCGTCAGAGTCAAGATCGTGTTGAATTCGCCCCTGTCCATTCCAAATTCTCTGGGAAAGTTGTTCATGCTAGGAATATTTCGTAAGAGTGCTCAAGTCGCTCCGATGATTTTCATGCTCACTGTTTGGCTGATTTATATGAGCGCGACTCAACAGTGGGGGTTGTTTCTAGAGCGGAGCGAGGCCGGCATTCAAAATTGGTATATGTCGGTCACCATGGCTTTTGGCTCTTTTATCGCTGGAGCAACCTCAGAAGGGGGTGGCGCGGTTGCTTTTCCCGTGATGACCCTGTTATTCAAAGTCCAATCTGCTGTTGCGCGCAATTTTAGCCTGGCAATTCAGAGTATTGGCATGACTTCCGCTGCTTACCTGATTATCGTGCGGCGAATTCCGATTGAGAAAACTTACCTTGGCCTTTGTAGCTTGGGGGGGGGATTTGGCATTATTTTTGGCACCTATGCGATCGCGCCCTTTGTCAGCCCTCCCTATATCAAAATGCTGTTTGTAACTTTATGGCTCAGCTTTGGTGTGGCGCTATTTTATGCGAATGAATTCAAGCAACGCAAAACCCGAAATCAACTTCCGCACCTGCCAAAATCAGAAAAAATTATCCTAACTGGTGTGGGTTTTTTGGGTGGCATCATCTCTGCATTAACCGGAAGCGGTATTGATATTTCCTCCTTTGCCTTTGTCACGACCCGGTATAACCTCTCAGAAAAAGTAGCAACCCCCACCAGTGTTTGTCTCATGGCTGGGAATACCGTGATCGGTTTCTTGCTTCATGCCTTTATTCTTCGAGACTTCTTTAATACTGACGCCTTTCACTATTGGCTGGTAGCCGTTCCAGTTGCGATGTGGGCTGCTCCACTCGGTGCCTTTTTCATTAGTCAACGTACCCAACAATTTGTCGCCTATTTACTCTATGTGCTCTTGGTACTGCAGTTTGTGGGTGCTTGTTGCATTCTCAAACCTACGGGAGCTTTGCTGGTGTTTACGGTGGCTGTCTTTGTCGCTGGGTTGGGCATCTTCGCTAGCGTTGGCACCGCAAAATCGGTTTCCCAGAATCTTTTTCTCGATCAGTGAAATATCCCTGTAAAGCGATTTTCGGGAACGACCTGCCCCCTTCAGATAGCACCCTTCGACTATGCGCGCAGGGTGCAGTTGGCTTGAGCGTCGTCATTCCTGCTATAGCCGTCGCCATAATCAACATACGACAGCAAGTCAGAAAGCCTATCCAGCATCGGTAGTTGAGCACCTGGTTTAGTCCTAAGCTTTCTGACCAACGCTATATAGTGAGAAGTCACGGTATAAGCACCCTTGAGCCTTGTGAAAAACTTCAAATAAGCTTCAAACGCTCAGCAAATTATGATGAAGCTCTCGCTGAAATGGCTAAAAGATTGGTCTAGCCCGATTATCTTGGACAAAAGGGTGCCAGCCTAATCCTTAGATCGGGCTAGGGCAAACAGGCGGAATTGCTTGACCACTAGGTAATATCCTGCCTTTTATCCGGCATGATTCTTGTACTAAGAGCATGTCTTATATTCTGTTCAAAGCCTCTGTAGTCAAAATGTAGGGGTGTTTAGAACAGCTATCTGTTACGAGTCTATTTTCTGTCTCAGAATGGTCTTAAGCTAATCTAAGCAGTTTCACCATCATCAACCCCTACGTCCCTCTGAAACAAATTAAAAATCTCAGTGTTTTTCAGGAATGACGGCGAGAAAGATTTCTTTAGAATTGGTTCTAATGATCAATGATTGCCGAGGTCTTTTCCTATAAATGTTCAGACACCTGTTTGAGTAGAACTTAGAGTAAGCGAGTCTGATTGATGAATAGATTTCAGACAAGCTTCTGCAGATGACTTCTTTTGAAGTAAGTTCTCGATAATCACACTGTACTAAAGGAGCAGTCTGGTTGGGGTCTAGTTGTAAGTAATGCCTGACGTTATCTTGACTAAAAGTGATTCCTCAAAAGTCCTGGCTTGCCTGGGCTGTTTAAGCATTCTCATGGATTGTTCATAATCATCCAGAGAGCTGAGCGGTATCTCCAAAACTTGATCTCATTGATGAACTAAGTTGAAAGAATAAAGGCGATCAACATGCGAAGGAAAGTTGCAGTCATTGGTGCTGGACTTTGTGGCTTAACCACTGTTAAAGAATTAGTAGAAGCAGGGCAGGATGTCATTTGCTTTGAAAAAGGTGAAGAGATTGGCGGAGTTTTTTCGGAAAATGGAAGTTATGACTCGGTAAAATTAACCGTTTCTAACTATTTCATGGCATTTTCTGATTTTATGCCCTACGACGAACCGCTCCGGTTTTGGTCACGGGCTGAATACAGAGATTACTTGAACCGCTATGCCAATCAGTTTGATCTACGCCGACACATTAAGTTCAACTGTGCACTTGACCAGATTAACCGGTTGGAATCTGGGGAATGGCAACTAACTTTGCGCACTAGCTCAAATCAGGTTTTTACTGAAATCGTAGACCGGATCGCACTGTGCTCTGGGCAATTTCAGTGTCCTAATATTCCGGCGATTCCTGGGTTAGATTCTTTCCCAGGGCCAATGTTGCATTCGGCTAACTATAAAAATGCAGAAGAACTGAAAGAATTTCACGGTAAACGTATCCTCTGCTTTGGCATGGGTGAATCAGCAGCGGATGTGATTACGGAAATTGCCAGTGTGGCGAGTCGCAGTGTTTTATCCTTGCGCCGTCCTCACATGGTTGCACCCCGTTATGCTGATAGCCCGTTTGGAAAGCTACCAATTGATGTTGTGCAAAGTCGCCATTGGCATAGCCTACCCGCAAAGGTGAAATCTGACATTATTCGCGATACCTGGGGACGCATTTTGCGAACCACGGATAATGAATCAACTCGTCTCTTTGCTCAACATGTGCTGGCTGCGGGGGATGAGGCGGGGTCAGTTGTTACCAAAACAGAGCGGATTTTTGACGCTCAGGCAAACTATGGGCTAATCGTTGATATTGGCGGCGTTAAAGAGATTTGTGGAAATCGGGTAACGTTTCATTCTGGTCGAGAGGAAGAATTTGATGCCATTGTTTTTTGTACGGGGTTCAAATTTATGCTGCCGTTCTTGAAGCCAGAGGATCAGTTTAGCGACATTCGAGAATGCTATTTGCAGATGTTTCATCCGAATTTTAAGGATGCGATCGCGTTTATTGGGTTCGTTCGCCCTCAACAGGGAGGAATTCCCCTAATGGCAGAGCTGCAGGCCCGCTACTATGCACTGCTATGTTCTGGAGAGCGGCAGTTGCCAGATAATTTAGCAGAACGGGCTAAGAGAGATGCCGAGCGGTGGCGGCAGGAATTTTACGTCACCCCTAATGTGTTTGGTCTGGTGAATGGTTTGCGTTATAACGAAATGCTGGCAGATTTAATTGGCTGTCGCCCGCCAGTTCCAAGCTTGCTGCTTTCGCCCAAACAGTATTTGCATTATTGGTTTCACCATGTTTGGCCCAGCCAATATCGATTGGTGGGGCCGGGAGCGAGAGTCGAAGCCCGCCAAAATTGGATGAATGCTCCCTCTGGGCGATCGCCTGCGGAACAACTGCAAGACCTGAAGGGATCTCTCTTCATGCAGCTAAAGGGCTGGTTACCAACCCACGATCGCCAAAGATATCAATGGCGACCGGTCTTTAAGCGGGTGAGCTAGTCTTGCACGTACTCTTGCCCGCTGAAAAGGGCAGCCTCTGCCTTTTGTAACTCTCGACCAAGATAGGCGGCATGGTCAAGCATAGTGACAAGACAAGGAGTGGCGCGTTCAAAGATTTCGACACAGACTTCTTTTGCAGTGCGTCCACTCCACACCTGGCTAGGAACACGCTCTACTTTCTTGTTACAAGGTAGGGGTAGGCCAGTTTCTGGGTCGCAGGCTAGGCCACGCTCATCAATCACATTGGTAAAGTGCTGAGCATAGATCCGTTGCTCTTTTCGATCCAGATAGATAATAAAGTAACCGCCAGGATCAAGGGCGATCGTGCGATTAGACAGGGCGTCGTCAATTGCAGTAGCGGCTGCAATGGTGGGATTCATAGGGTCAGTTGAGACATTGGCTGCTGTAGTCATTCTTTCATCTTAACAAGGGTTATCCCCTATGAGTAGAGATGCAACGAGGCTTGCCCGATAGCCAGTGCAAACAAGCATTAGCTGTAGACCTGTGTTCCAAGGCACAGTTGCGCAGCGACCAAGTCAGCCTAGACTGGGTAGAGGTAAGATTGACCAGCAATTGTAGACACAGCGATGACAAAGAGACGACGAGTCAGACAGCGAGAATGGTTTCAGGCAGCGCTTCAGATTCGCGGATCGGTGATTCCGGCGGTGTTGGGGCGATCGATTTTGTATGGTCTATTTGGCATTTTTGTGTCCTATCTGTATTACCACAAAGTGCCAGTGCACATCCCGGCATTGTCAGCGCTGATTCCGAATCTGGTTTTGGGTTTACTTTTGGTGTTTCGCACAAACACGGCCTACGAAAGGTTCTGGGAAGGACGTAAGGCTTGGGGTGCGCTTGTGAATACGGTGCGAAACCTAGCCCGCCGGATTTGGGTTGTGATTGAAACGGAAAACTCAGGCGATCGCGAGCAAAAAATCGCCGCTTTGCGTCTGCTCGTTGCCTTTGCTGTAGCGACTAAGTTGCACTTGCGGGGTGAAGCAATTAACAGTGAGTTAGCCGTGCTGTTAAACACGGAACAATTTGAACAACTTCAACAAGCAAATCATCCTCCCTTAAAAATTGCCCTGTTTTTGGGTGAATATCTGAGTGACAAAACCAAGCGGGGATTAATCAATCCCTACCAGTTCGATACCATGCTACGGATGCTAGACACCATGGTCGATATGCTGGGGAGTTGTGAGCGCATTCTCAAAACACCGATTCCTACGGCCTATGCTGTGCATCTGAAGCAACTGTTATTGCTCTATTGTTTTTCTCTACCGTTTCAAATGGTAGAGGGTTTGGGCTGGTGGACGGGGTTAGTGACTGGGCTAATTAGCTTTACCCTGCTCGGCATTGAAGAAATTGGCATTGAGATTGAAAATCCCTTTGGTTATGATCCCAACGATTTGCCCTTAGATGCAATCTGTGAAACGATGCTGCGCAATATTGAGAATCTGGTTAGTCTTGAACCTAGTGCGGCTCGATCGGATGATTTGGGAGATGCTGCACGGGTCAATCGCCTGTTGCAAAAAGAGTTGCAGCTTTAATCACACTTTCTACCAGGGGTTACCTACCAGAGTGAAACCTGACCAGTAATAGGGATGGGAGAAGTCTTGATCCCGGAGGCCCAGGCTTTCGGCAGGCAAGGTGACATCGCCCTCAATTCCTAACCCAACGATGCGATCGCCCTCTAGGCGGACATCGCCCCTAGCCATTGAGAGTTGAATCTGGCGTAATGCTTCCGCTTTAATCCGAGCCGTTTGCAATTGTTTGTAGAAGCCGGTAATCAAAGCAACGGCTGAGGCATCATTGACGTACCAGAGACTGGCAACGGCTGACTTGACCCCAATCTGGACGGCCATGCCACTAAAGCCCAACTCGGCATTTTGATCACCAATCGCAGTGGTGCAGGCACTCAGCACAATCAACTCCACTTGCGGACTGTTTAAGCCCAAATTCCGCATTTGGTTCAGGTTCAGCCGTTGATCCCAAAATTGGATGTAGGACGCATCCAAAGAGCCAGGACGAAAGTCGGCATGGGTTGCGAGGTGCACGATGCCAAAGGGTTGTTGCTGCCGTAGGGCTTGCAAGTTGGCCGGAGTCACACTTTCGTTGAGGGCTAGCCGTCCGGCCCAAAGGCGATTCACCAGGGTATTCACTTCGGTATAGACCCCCGGTAAGGGGGATTGCCCACCAGTGCTGGAGGTAATCCCCATGCCTAGAACCTGACTATTGCGAATATCTTGATAAACCGTATCGGTCAGGCTGAGACTGGGCATTAAGCCAACGCTGTAGCGCTCGATTAAAAAGCCCTCCCCACTGTGAAGGGCCGAAATTGGGAGCGATCGCAGGCCCAAATCCATCAAAAACACCAAATTTTCAATGCCGCGCTCCTGTAAATCGGGTTCGATCGGTGTCAGAATCCACCGATAAAGCTGCTGGGCAGAAGGCAAGTAGCTCGTACTCCGGGTTTTGCGCGGGTCAGACACCTCTATACGAAAAGTAGCCGCCGTTGCTAATACCTTTTCCCGTGTTGCTTCAGGAATTCGCTTCCGTACCGGAGTCCCAATGGGAGTGACTAACACCACCTCTAATTGATCATCAGGGCGTTCTTCAAATTGGATTGGCGCCAGCTCTTTTGTCTGGCTTGCAACGGGTTCTGGGGAGATGGTCGCTGGCACAAAACCCACATAAATAAAGGCAGGCCGCACTCCTACCTGGCGCTGAATCCGGCGGGCAATATCTTGGGCTGCATCGGTTGAGCGTATCTGGGTATTAGGGAGTCCCAGGTAGCCTTCGAGCTGGCGAGTAAAGCGTTCTTCAAAGGTGGGGTAGGGGCTGAAAGCGACTGTTTCCAAGGGCGTGGGTGGTGCTGGCAAATTCACAGTTGTACAGTCGCTAAAGATGCAGGTCGGCAGGCTGAGGGGAGAAGGTTCGGGGGGTGGGGGTGGCGGTGGTGGTGGCGGTGGGGGTGGGGGTGGCAGCGGGGCTGCCTGCACCTGAATCGGAACGGCCAAGGGCAGCGAAGTTTGTAAAAGGTCGCTGGCAACAATTTCAAAACCGGCGGCCAAGTTACCTACAAAACCAGGTGGGGGGGTAAATTCAAACTGTGCCCCAGCGGGAATCAAACTTCCTGTTGTAGCGGCCACCCCATTAATTGTGAGCGCTGCTCCAGGGGCGATCGCCCCCACCTGCAAGGATAGATTCGTGTCAGCATTCGGATCAGTCACGGCGACTCCAAGATCCGCCAGGTTAAAACTCAGGGTTTGCCCAGTCTGTACCGGCGGTGGGCTTCCTGTGCCTGTTAGCAAGGGGGCGGCATTAGCGTAAGTGATTTGGATATTGCCCCCTGCTGCCGTAAAGGGACTGGAGGCAAATCCCAACACTTGAGTTGGTACGAGATCAGGAACCGCCCCCGGCGTAACTTGAATCCCACCAGTGGTGCCGTTACCCACCAGGGGAGTAACCGCGCCGCCAATGACAAAATCACTCAAGTTGGTGGCGCTACCATCGTGTTGTAAAGTCAGTCGCCCTGCGCCCCCATCTCCCTGAAGGGCAATGGTTAAGCCACCGGGGATGCTAGTCAGAGTGTTGGTGCCTCGGATCTCACCACGGGCAATGATGGAGGCCGAGCCACCGACCCCGGTAAGCCCTAGACCTCGTGCTTGAATGCTACCAAAGGCTATATTGCCCCCATTGCTCAGGGTTTCCAGGTTAACGCTACCGCCAATCACATCTGTAGGGCTTAATGCACTCCGTTCTAGCAGAATATTGCCAACTGTGATTGAGCCAGCCGTGCTGGTAATGGCCACAGAGCCAGCCTGGGATGTGCCAACTGTAAAGTTATTGGCATTGCTGGTCAGGTCTTGGGTAATCACATTTCCCCCAGCAGTAATGGCGATCGCCCCGCCATTCCCCGCGAGGGCATTCCCCGCTGAGGCATCAATATTACCAACGGTGACATTGCCCGTTGCTGAGAGGGTGATGTTGCCCCCCTGGGTACTGGGTAGAGTGATTAATCGGGTATCCAGGTTGCCCAGGGTAAGGTTATTTCCTTGCACCAGAATGCTCCCCCCATTTGTGGCAATAGTGTTGGTCGGATCGGCGAAGATGACATTCCCTGCAGTGGATCGGATGGTTAACACACCAGTGGCCCCTAAATCCAGCCGTGCCGTGCCACCAAAGGTGATCAGCGGAGTGTTACTGGTAATAGTGTCAAAGGTGATGTCTCCAATCGCTTCCAGGGTGACATTGGCTCCGCTGGCCGCGATTGTTCCCCAGGAAACCGTATTGGCTACCGCATCGGGAGTTGCTGCTGTAATCGAAGGTAAGGCCCCATCTAAATCACCACTGCCAGCGGGGGCATCAATGATGCGCAAAAAGCTAGGGTCAAGCAGGAGGGTGCCCGTGATGCCGGCGATCGCGGTCAAATCGGCCTGGCCGCGATAGGTCAGAGTTTCTTTACCCGAAACCTCGGCAAAACCACCGTTCCCACTGAGGCTGCCCCCCTGGGCTGAGAGGGTGCCATAAAATCGGGTTGTGTCATCGGCCCAAATAATAATCCGACCACCATCTCCCCTGATTCCCCCATTCGCCAGGATCGTTGTAGTGGAATCCACCACCGTCAACCTTGCGTTTGGCAGACGGCCTTCACCCCGGTAATCTCCACCAATGCGAATCGTACCGCCACCACGATTACCAGTAGCGTCGATTGTAGCCCCAACAACCCCAATCTGCTGCCCCAAGAGATTGATGCTGCCGCCAGTTTCCCCGGAGGCGTTGATGTTCCCTGCTACAAGGGTATTCCCTGCTTCCGTAGAAATCACTGTTCCCGTACTCGTTAATCGCATACTGCCATCTGGGTTAACGCTGACCCCTGTGGCGGTAGGCAGGCTCCCTCCGGTCAACAGTTGGGGCAAAGACGGTGCTGAGAGGGTATCCGTCGCTGGGATAGGGGAAAACTCTAGATTCAGCAGGCTCTCGGCCTGGCTAAGCCGCACCCGATTGGCTCCTGGCACTGCCACAATGGTAATCTGTCCGCCTGGGGCAGTGAGGGTACCTGTGTTAACAACTTTTCCCCCCAACAGGGTCAAGGAGTGGCCGGAGGTTACCGCTAAATCCCCAGCATTCAAAATAACCCCTGGTTGCAGGCTAGAGAAAGCAAAACCATCAGGGTTGCCATTCAGGATGACATTGTCGTTGATGCCAGTTGCACTCCACCAGCGATCGCCAAAGCTAACTTGGTCAGCGGTGGTTGCAGTAAAAGCAGCAGGCACATTCAGACTGGCATTGGCTCCGAAAATAATCCCCGCCGGATTGACCAGATAAAGATTCGGGTTGCCGCCCGTAACCTGGAGCAGACCATTGATGATCGACGGATTACCGCCATTCACCCGTCCCAAAATGTTTTGGAGCTGAGGCGTTGCGAGAAAATTAGCCACTTCGCCTGCATTTAGCCCAAACTGGTTGAAGGTGTGGAATAGGTTCGTTTGGTCACTGGAGAGTTGCCCGCCAGTAATAGTGTACTGGTTGCCATTGGGCAGAACCTGGGTAGAGCTACCTGCCCCCGGCGTGATCGACTGCGCCTGTGCCAGTTGGGCAAGCGATAAGCCCAGGAGAGAAGTCAAAACCGCCGTAATCGGCACGGGGGTGGAGCGTGACTTCCACCGAAACAACCGGACGTTTAATCTTGTTAAAGCTGAGTTGGAGATGGTTGTAGCGAAACGGGATTGCAGCCGCATCTGACGATTGCCCCAGTCGGTCTTTAGACGATAGGGGGGGGTTAAACCACAGCGAACCAGGACATCAGCGATCGCCTGTTGAGCCAGACTAAACTGGCCCTCTGCCTGCGGCTCTGCGCAACTCTCTGGATGCTGTCGATGGAAGTAGAGGGGTTGGGCCACATGAACCACCGGTGCCACCTCGGATAGGCGCAGACACAGGTCATCATCCGCGACACCAACATATCCAGGGCGAATGCCCCCGACCTGTTCAAAAACAGTTCGCCGGAGCAGGCGAAAGTGAACGGTCATACAATCGACCAGCCACCGATCTGGACTGGAGGGAGTGGCACAACGCCAACCATCACCCAGAGGCTGACCCGCTGCATCGACTTCAAGATAATCGGTATAGACAAAACCAGCCTGGGGATTGGCTTCCAGCGCCGCAACAGTCTGGGTCAGGGCGCTAGGGTGCAGCCAATCATCGCTGTTTACCCAGCCCAAGTAAGCACCGGTCGTTTGGGCAATGGCTGTTTGCAAGGCGGTAATAGGCCCCCGACGCGGAACCGCCACTACTTTTACCCTGGGGTCTTGCTGGGCGTAGTATTGGGCCAGCGTCACCGAGCGATCGCCAGAGCCATCATCCCAAATCACCAACTCAAAATCGGTATAGCTCTGGGTGAGTACGCTCTCAATCGCTCGACTCAAGTAGTTTTCGCCGTTGTAGGTTGTGATAACGAGAGAAACCAGAGGGGACATGGCTTAATTTTTTGACTCCGCAAACCACTACATCATGCTTTACAAATCAGCATTGCCAGCAGGAACCCGCACAATTCTAGGGCAAATTTTGCTGAATCCAAAACTCTCGGTAGGATTAACGCTGAGACTCTGCGAGCAAATCGCTGAGAGTGACGATAGCGAGAAATAAGCCCGCCACCATCCAGGAAATTGCCCGATTTTGGCTAGCGATATAGCTGGCCAGGGCAACGACCACTAGCGCTGGTAGTTTTTGTTGAACAAATGCCATCAACAAATTACGTGCATCTATGCGTAACTTTTGGCGTTGTTCTAAACGGGCAGATGACGACGACCTGCTCAACTGGCGCTGATATCTTAAGAGCGTAAACACCCGGCTAAGACTCGCTGGTAAATACTCCGGCTGAATGTGCAAGGCCAGGTCAAAATTGGCGATCGCCCCTTTGTAGCGTTTCATTTGACGCAAGACTAGGCCCCGCTCATGCCAAAGTTGGGAGCTATCCGGTTGTAATTCCAGGGCGTGATTGTAACAGGCGAGTGCCCCTGCAAAATCTTTGAGCGACAACAAATTCTGGCCCTCTGCCCGCAACTGCTGGACCTGTTCGCCCACTTCAGGCCCAGGGGTAACGGCGACATCTGCTCGTCGATTGAACTCATCTGGGAAATCAGAAGAGTTATGGGTTTCCTCTGAAAAATCCGGCTCAGCAGTCATAAAGAAACCATCCAGGTAGTAGACTGTCTGTGACAGATGCAACAGCATTCGCACGGAAAGATGCAACCGTGAGCCTGCATGAATCTGTTCTCAAATACTATAAGTTTGCTGATTAGGAGAATCTTTAAAATGAGCGTAGAGGTTGATCCCGTTAAATTAATGAAACAGCAAGTTGGCTATGCCGCGGCAGCCACGGTACAGTCGGGGGCAATTGTAGGTTTGGGCACGGGATCAACAACAGCCTATGCGATTCAAGCCATTGGAGAGCGGTTACAATCAGGTGAATTAAAAGACGTTAGGGGCATTCCCACGTCTTTTCAGGCAATTGTGCTGGCCCGCAGTTTTGGCATTCCTCTGGTGAGCTTAGATGAGGTCGATCACATTGACGTGGCGATTGATGGTGCCGATGAGGTGGATCCTCAGAAGAACTTAATTAAAGGGGGTGGGGCTGCCCATACCCAGGAAAAGATTGTGGATACGTTAGCTAATCAGTTTATTGTTGTGGTTGATAGCAGCAAGCTATCTGATAAGTTGGGCACCCATTTCCTGCTTCCGGTAGAAGTGATTCCCATGGCGGTGACTCCAGTGATGCGAATGCTAACCAAACTGGGCGGCACGCCAACCCTGCGCATGGGAGTCAAAAAAGCTGGCCCCGTGGTGAGTGACAACGGTAACCTGATCGTAGATGTCAAGTTTGAGGGTGGCATTACCGACCCAGCAGAATTGGAAAAGACCCTGAACAACATTCCGGGTGTGGTAGAAAATGGGATTTTTGCCAACGTTGCCGATCTCATCATGGTGGGTGAAATCAAGGACGGGCAACCCAGCGTGCGACAGTTTTGAGGGCAGGAACAACCGTTCAAATCAAACTGTTTAAATAAAAAAGCAGCCCGGTCGGACTGCGTGTATGCAGAGGAATCTAAAAACTAAGATCCTGATCCTATTCAAACTGGGTTTACGCTAAAGGAGTTCACCCAAACGGAGGAGGCTGTCTAGTTTTATGTCAAACCTGCTGAATTTTCTCCTTGGTCGCCCGGCTAAAACGGTCAAGGCGACGGTCGAAATCTACACTTGGCAAACTTGCCCTTTCTGTATTCGAGCGAAGCTGTTACTGCGCTGGAAGGGGGTGCCTTTCAGGGAATACAAAATTGATGGCAATGATGCTGCCCGCAACCAGATGGCAGAGCGGGCCAATGGTCGGCGCTCAGTTCCCCAGATTTTTATTAACCAGCAGCACATTGGGGGGTGTGACGATCTCTATGCCCTTGATCGGCAAGGAAATTTAGATTCCCTCTTGGCGCAGCCTGGAATTTAAGCGATGATAGAAAGGGCTTTACATTTTTTAACAAGGTTTGTTTGATGTAGGTTACTTCACTCAGCCCCCAGGAGAGAAGCGCCGATGAATCTCAAGCGTCGAGATTTTTTGATTGGGGGAGGGCTTGGGGCGATCGCCTTGATCGCGGCCCAGTATGCCCAGGCCATTGTCGATTGGCTAGGGTTACCGCTGTTCCTGCTGCCAGCCATGCCAGCCGTTGGACTAGAGCCGGCCTTGATACCTGAACCAGATCCGCCGGATTTGATTTTGCGTTTTGCGATTACTGCCGATGCGGGATCGGGAGATTACAACCAGTACCAGGTGGCCCGCGCCATGACCCGCTACTATCAGCAGCATCCCTTCCCGCTGGTGTTGCTTGCGGGCGACAACATCTACACCAACGGCGAGGTGTGGAAGCTTGGGCGAGTGTTCGAGCGTCCCTATCAGGGGTTGCTCGAGGCAAAGGTGCGTTTTCAGGCGTGCCTGGGCAACCATGATATCCGCACGAACAATGGTGAAGGCCAACTCGGCTATGCCCCGTTCAATATGCCAGGACGGTATTACACATTTGAGCAACCATCCGTTCAATTTTTTGTGCTGGACACCAATGACAATGCCGATTGGGTGCTGCAACTCTCCTGGTTAGAGCAAGAACTGAGTCAAAGCACGGCTCCCTGGAAGGTGGTTTACGGTCATCACCCCCTTTACTCCTGTGGCCGCTATGGCAACAGCCCCAACCTGATTCAGAAACTAGCTCCCCTATTTGCCCGGTATGGTGTGCAGCTTTACATCAATGGGCATGAGCATAACTATCAGCGGAGTCAGCCATTACAGGGTACAACCTATCTGGTCTGTGGTAATGGAGGGGCCAGACTCTACCCTGTGGAAATGAGGGATTGGGTGGCAATGGCTGATTCTCGTCATGGGTTTAGTGTGGTCGAGGTCTATGGCGATCGCCTCCAAATTCAGGCGATTGATACCCAGGGACAGGTATTTGACCAATGCTTGATCAAGGGGTAATACGATTATCCTGAACCACCAGAGCCGTTTTAATCGGTCTCCAGATCCGTTCTCCGGTCGCATTGACCTTGCCATGGTAAGTCGTACCACGGTAAAACAGTGCCGAGGAAGTACCCCCATCTAAGTTCATTGCCTTAACGGCTCCCAAATCGCGCAACAGGGTGGCCAACTCTGTTAGCGTCATGCCCGATGCCCCGGGAATCTCTGGCTTTTGGGCGACCATCACCAAGATCACACTGCCATCTCCAGTGATGCCTACGGCAGATCGGGCATTGGGTTGCTCAACTCCAAGCGGGTCGCGAGTAACTATACCATCTGTTCGCTCAAGGAAAGCTTCTTCTTCTAATTGGGCCTGGGGTAGTAATGCCGGGCCAGCCCCTAGTTCATCCAGCAAGCGACAGCCCGTGGGGGCAATTTCTCCTCCAGGGGCAATATCGTAGAGAATCTGCCCGGCACAGCGATATCGTCGAAAGGTGGTGCGACTCAGGATTCGACTTAAGTTGGGAGCCAGTTGGGGATTTTGCACCAGGCGCTCGTTGCTTTGAGGGTTTGCCACTGTTTTCCCAGCTTTAACAACAAAGGAGGCGGACTTTTGGTTAACCGGGTCAAAATATCCCCCATTAATCGCCGCGATCGCCCCGGTTTGTTGGGCCAGTTCTGCCACAGTGCTTACGCCCTCTGCGATCGCCGGAGTCACAGTGTAGGGAGCGCCCGGGGGCACAACGATGAGATGGATCTGACTGCGACCGACTGTGCGTTGCTCATAGCGTAGTTCTGGAGGGGGGGGTGGAGACGGAGCAGGGGAGGATATGGCAGTTTTTGGGGGCGGTGGCGGGGCGCAGCCTAGGGTGAGTAAGAGCAATCCTATCAATCCCCAACGACCTCTTAACCAAGCTTCATTGATCATGCGGTACCTACTCCCAATCAAATGCATTGTAGTACCCGTTTGAGGCGCTCGGGTTGGGATTCAAGCATTAAGGTTGAAACTCTGGTAGCTGAAATTCCAATAACTGAGGCCCTGCAATTAGGAAGGTACGGCGAACCAGCCTGACTCTGTACAAATCCCAGATACGGGTTGATCCCAAGGCTCAACGGGAAGGGTTGGAACCAGGGCTTGGTCAAAGATTGGGGCGATCGCGGGTTTGTTAGCCCAGACAGGTTGGCTTAGCATCCGGTCATAAAAGCCACCGCCATAGCCCAGGCGATAACCTTGGCGATCGCAGGCTAGAGCGGGCACCAAAATCAAATCGACCTGGGTTGCCTCCAAGCGAGGAGTATCAGGATGGGGTTCAAGGATTCCAAACTTACCGACTTGCAGAGAAAATTCAGCAGCAGGCGACCAGCGATGCCAGACCAATTGCTGACCAACACAACGAGGCAGCCCCCAAGTTTTCTCTAGAGTGAAGAGGGCGGTTAAATCAGGCTCCTGCCGAACGCTGATATAGGTCAGAATCGTCTGTGCGGTTTGAAATAGGGCCAAACTATGCAAGTTTTGGCAAAGACGGTTACTCTTTTCTCGCCATTCTTTTGGAGAGAGCGCCTGGCGCTGTTGTAGTAATACTTTGCGTAAATGTTGCTTAATCTGTTGTTTAGTCTCCAATGGGCGTTCCAATCCTGAACCCTAAACGTCGGTCAGTTCAGATTATAGCTTTGGTTAGAAAGTTCGGCAGTTAAAACCGCAACGACACCAACCAAGTCCGCCGACGCGGACTCAAGCCAATGAGGGATTTCTATCACCTGCATCGGCAGGTTGTGTCCGTATAGCTGCGACTTTAGTCGCTAAGGCGACAGGGGGATAGGCCTTTCAAGCATACTCTTAGGACAAAACTAAGCGCTCAACCATCGATGCTGGGTAGGCTTCCTGACTCGCGATCGCGACGTTTTCCACGGTGACCGCTATACCGCCCCAGGTAAAGATAAAATCCCTGGAATCTTCAAAATCCCAGGGATTGGCTGAAAGGAGTGAAAAGTATTGATGCGACTAAACCCGCAACTGCTAGCTAGCAACGCCATGTAGAATTCAAATTGCCAGGTGCAAAGTGAAAATTCTCAGTGCTTCCGTATTGCCAGTTGCCTGAACCATCGGCTGATGATAGCCATGGTGTACTAGCATAGAGCCTCATACCCTCCTAAATCAGGGGATGCGTAGCTTTAGTCATTATCATCATCGTTATCATCATCTCGACCACCTTGACGTTGATTGCGACAACGTCCCTTATCATCATCATCATCATCCCACTTACAGGTTCCTCGGCGACGGTTATTGCGACGGCCATCACCATCATCATCACGGCCAGACCACCTGGGACGATTGTTGACAGTCTGGTAGCTCGTCAGCAATTGATTCACCTCGTAGACTGTTACCTGGGTGGTATTGATATCAATGATTCTGACTTGCTGCCCCGGCAGAGCAATTAGATGAGGTGCCAAATCCGCACCAAACACCTGTAAAGAACGGCTCACCAGGCTGTAAGAACCCGATTGAAAAGACGTTGGATAAACACAGGTTGAACGTGGAGCGGGCAAACCGGCCAGGGCAAAGCTGTTCAAGTTCATTGCCTGAACGGATCGAAGAAACGTGACTTTGGCGTTGCGATAGTCTTGTACCTGACTCACCTGAGTAAAGTAATCAAAGACCTGAGTGTTTCGATCAATGACTAAATCTTCGTTGCGATCGATCCCATAGATGGTGCGAACGGTTCCATAGTATTCGGGACGATCCGGCAATACCAGGGCAACAGCGGTCTTGCTGGAAAGAATTTCAAACTCACTGTACCCAATAAACTGGTTCTGGGGAGTAAACAGACGTACAACGACGCGATCGCCAGTGTACAGCCCTTTAATAAACTTGGCCTTATGCTTTTTGTCCTTCAACTTGTAACGAAAGTCGCCAATCAAACGTTCCTTCCCAAAGCCTTGCCGTCCCTGGGGCTTGAGCGAAACGCGGGCAATGACATTTTGTAGCGTCACATTCCGTTGCAGAATGCTTAAGCTAAAGCGACTTTCTCCCCGCCGCACCCGAACTTTATCATCATCGTCATCAAAGTCGTTAAAGGAAGACGATTGCACAGCAACCAGTTGGGTAGTAGTGGTTTGAGCGATCGCCTGGTAGCGTTCAATTGACTCAAATGAGATGCGCTGTTCTTGTCGGCCAGTCAAGTCATAGCGTAAGGTGACCACCGTTCTTAGCTCTTGATTTGCCTCCAGCCTGCGGCCTAGTTGCTTCTCCAGTTCCTTAATCGAAATTACTTCGGGAGCTAGAACCACTCGACCGGCTTGATTTTGAATAAGACGTGCCCCTTGATTGGTATAGACGGATACCCAACGTCCATTTTGCCGTGCATAGATTTGATAAATCGCGTTGGCATAGCGAGTGACGGGTTTCTCTAAAATGTTGAGCTGCACTACCAGCTTCTGGGATGTGGTCAGTCGGGCAACCTTGAGGGCTGCATTCCAGCCCTGCTGACGCTGCACGGCGGGTTTAGCGATCGCAGCCGGGGGGACTAGATTTCCCCCCAAAATCAGGGTGGCTGCTGTCACACCGAGGGTAGCCCGCCGCCAACGCGCGATTGACTGGGTGTAGGCATAAGTGAAACGCTTCATAGAAAAAGACCTGAAGGTAAAAGATAGGAAAAGCAAAAAACTTGCACCACAAATCACCCCGAAACCTCTCGGCTCTTTGCTTGGAGGCGATCAGAGTGAATCATCCTTTCTCTCGTCGAGACCAGAGCCAGCAACAATCGGTTTCGTGAAATCAGAGCACTTTACGATTCCTTTAACTTGAAACAAAGAGGGCAACGTCCCATCTGCTAGGTGTAGAGTCCAGATGCTGTAGATTTGATCACAGAATTATGATCAGCATGACAAATGAAATTTCGATGAAGTCAGGGAATTTTAGAATATTTGTATTAAATCAGTGATACTACTTTTAAGTCTTGAGTGAAGAAATTAAGGAGTTATTATCGTACACTGCAACCTTTTTATTTGAGGTGGGCATCCTATTCCTAAGATCCCCATTTAGGGCAGGTTTTACCTACCAGATGGCCGATCCGCTAGAATCTTTTCTAAAATGCCTGATAGGGGTGATGGATTGCCTACTTACCCCCTGACTCAATCAGACAAGCTGGGCAAGCCACCAGCAGGTGTTTCGTTACCAATCACGACCGGGCAGGATGCCTGTTATCACTATGAGCTTGACCCAAAACTTGCTTGAATTAGCGAAACAGGGTAACCCAGAGGCGATCGCCCAATTACTTAATCAGGCACTACAACCAAAGGGCATTACCGCCCGGGTGATTCGTAATGGTGAAGATCTCAGGGTTTTGTTAGAAGCGTCTCCCGTACCGGAACCCCAAATCCTGGTACCCTATCTAGAAAAAAAATTCGCCAAGTTGGCAATGGCCTCAATTCGTACGGTGAGGCTCCAGGTAAAATCTCCTGAAAGCGCTAAGGTTACCTGGAGTCGGCAGCTTACCCTGCAGCCACAACCGTCAGCCAGTGGAGTGGAACCTCACACGCCGCCCCCGCCAGATGCGGCAGGAGCGATCGCCGCCCCAAGGAGAGTAGAGGCCAGGAAAACAGCCTCAAACCCCCCAAAATCTCAGAAATCGGCATCAAAAACTCCTCAACTTGTTTTTGGTAGTCTGCTTGCCCTCATCTTGATGATTGTCGGAGCCAGTTTTCAATCTTTACTACGCCCAGCCCGTACTACCCGTACCAATGTTACCCTCCGTACAGACGCTAAAGGCATTTATCGTACCCCCATCATTAGTCGGATTGCTGGCATTCCGGTCATCTTGGTGAAATTTAATGACTCCCTCGAGTTTCCTATGATGGTCGATACAGGTGCGAGCGGTACTCTAATCACACCGATGATGGCAAGTAGCCTGAATCTCAAACCCGCTGGACAAGTCAATGTGCAAACTCCCAGCGGTTACACCACTCTTGATGTGGGCTACTTGGATTCCATTGCAGTGGATGGGGTTAAGGTTGTTAACGTACCTGTCGCCGTGGGCCTACCTCACATGCATGTGGGCTTGTTGGGGCATGACTTTTTTGGTGATTTAGATGTCACTGTCCGTGAAGAAGTCGTTGAGTTTAGTGCCCGCAACTAGTATTGCCATAGCAGTACGAACTAATATTAGGACGGATTACAGAGGTAAAATCCCTACGGTGTACCCCATTATCTAGACAAAAAAACGACAAATTTAAGGGAGTCACACTCAGGACATTGCATGACGATTTTCCCTCAGTCATATCTCCTAGTTCATATCTCTATGATGCAACGCCCAAGACTACGCTCTCCTTCATCCGCCAGGGGTGAGCAACATTTCCTGCCCGTCTGTGCCGTCTATCTGCCTATGGCACCATGAGTTTTCGCTCTACTGAGTATAGGAATTCTGTCTGGCTAGTGTAGAAGCGGAAAAATGAGGGTTAAAAAATGTTACTTTTAGAAGGTCGAGTCAGTAAACCCTTTCAGAAACTATGCGGGTATTGCGGCACCTTTTGGGAATTTGTGTTGGTCTGATTGTAGCGTTGCAGTGTTTGTCGCTGCCGGCGATCGCAGCCAGTTCAGCGGCGATTCGCGCTTTTGACGACATTGAAGCAGCCGTGAAGGATTATTCTGGGCAGAGCTTGATTCGGGCTGAGTTTGGTGATGCCAAGTTAACCGGAGCGAATTTTAGTGGAGCAGATTTGCGGGGAGCAGTGTTTAACGGTGCGTCATTGAAGCAAGCAAATTTGCATGGGGTTAATTTTGGTGATGGCATTGCCTACATTACTGACTTTGCTGAAGCCGATCTGAGTGATGCGATTTTGACCTCGGCGATGCTATTAAAGTCGAGCTTTAAGGGCGCAAATGTGAAGGGTGCTGACTTTACCGATGCCGTGCTAGACCGGGCGCAGGTGGTGGCGCTCTGCAAAACGGCCACAGGTACAAACCCAGTAACGGGAGCGGATACACGGGAGTCACTGGGTTGCCCCTAGGGAGAAAATCGATGACACCGGCTTTGCTAGCCCTGGATTTTGATGGGGTCATCTGCAATGGTTTGCGGGAGTACTTTCAGACGGCTCGAAAAGCCTACTGTGAGGTCTGGCAGCCGACCCATCCGCAACCGCCTGTAGAGCTGGCGGATTTGTTTTATCGCTTGCGCCCAGTGGTCGAGTCTGGCTGGGAAATGCCACTACTCCTGCGAGCGTTGATGCTAGGGGAATCAGAACAGGTAATTTTGCAGAGTTGGAGTACGATCTCCCAAAAGTTGTTGCAGACTGAACACCTAACTTCTCAGGTGCTAACGCGGGCAGTAGATGGGGTGCGCGATCGCTGGATTGCTGCCGATTTAGCAGGCTGGTTAGCGGAGCATGCGTTTTATCCGGGGGTCATTGAGCGGTTGCAGCAGATCCTCGATCAAGGCACCCCTGTCTGGATTATCAGCACCAAGGAGGGCCGCTTCATCCAGCAATTACTGCTACAGCAGGGATTGCGCCTTCAGGGCTTAACGATCCTGGGTAAGGAGGTGAAGCGCCCTAAGCACCAAACCCTGAGAGAATTAGCAGCTTCCTACCCAGATCCTCCCGATATTTGGTTTGTGGAAGATCGGTTTAAAACTCTGCTGAGGGTGCAGCAGCAGCCCGATTTACCCTTTGTCACTTTGTTTCTGGCTGACTGGGGCTACAACACAGCGGCGGAGCGCGTGGCTGCTCAGCACCACCCAGGAATTCAATTAATTTCGCTAACTCAATTTGCGGCAGATTTCCCCATCTGGACAGGCTAGTCGCTCGAAAAGTAAAGTCTGCACCGTTTGTAGTGCTGGCGTTAGCCTGTAACAACGAAAGTCGTTACTCCTAACGTTGCGAAACTTTATGGTTGCTACCCTAGCTCACCCAAGCGGCAATTCGAATGATTGTTCAGAAAGATGGCAAACACGAACGCACTGGGCATGCCGAGTGCCGCAGAATAGCCCTAGTTATGCCAAACCAATGACGTTACTGACAAAGCACCAGGTCGGTATCACGAAAGCTTTCTACACTTTTGATTGCTTAAAGGAATGTATCAATTTTTTTCGGTGAAATTGCGCAGTTTCTTTACCTGCGATCGCGGCCTCCGTTCTCCATAAGTGCCTTATCCAGCTTTGCCGAAGGAGCGGAGAGGGCTATACCCGTTGGCTTTCTGGGGTAAACCAGGGAGTTCTGCCGTTCGCTTTTGGCGAACAGTGTTAGGATTGCCAACAGAAACAAAAGAGAAAGAAGAAGGTACCACATTACATGGAAGAATTGGTAAAGTCGTTATCCTTTGATGGTAGGGATATTCGGCTGAAGCTCGGTGTTTTTGCTCCTCAAGCAGGTGGCGCAGTTCTGATCGAATCAGAGGAAACATCTGTGCTTGTCACTGCGACCCGCTCTGCTAGCCCCCGTGAGGGCATTGATTTTTTACCCCTTCTAGTAGATTACGAAGAGCGTCTCTACGCAGCTGGGCGTATTCCGGGAGGGTTTCTGCGCAGAGAAGGGCGACCGCCGGAAAAGGCTACTTTAACAAGTCGATTAATTGATCGTCCCCTGCGCCCACTCTTTCCCAGTTGGCTGCGCGATGACATTCAGGTGGTGGCCACCACTATGTCAATGGATGAACGGGTGCCTCCTGATATCTTGGCTGTCATTGGTGCTTCGGTCGCAGTATTGTTGGCCAAAATTCCGTTTAATGGCCCCATGGCCGCTGTCCGAGTGGGTTTGGTGGGAGACGATTTTATCATCAACCCAACCTATCAGGAAATTGAAGATGGTGATCTTGACCTGGTGGTAGCTGGTACTCCCGATGGCATCATTATGATTGAGGCAGGGGCGAACCAATTGCCAGAGCAGGATGTGATTGAGGCGATTGACTTTGGCTATGAGGCCGTGCGTGATCTGATCCAGGCTCAGCTCAATCTCCTGCAGGAATTGGGAATTGAGCTGGTTCAGGAGGAACCTCCCCAGGTCGATCCCACTCTGGAGAATTTTATCAAAGAGCGGGCAACTGTGCCGGTTAAGGAGGTATTGGCCCGATTCGACAAAGATAAGAATGTGCGTGATGCCGCTTTGGATGAGATTAAGGCAGAAATAGAAGCCGCGATCGCTGAATTACCTGAAACGGATCCAGTGAAACTGGCTGCCACCGAGAACCCGAAAGCCCTTGGTAACACCTTTAAGGATGTCACGAAGTTTCTGATGCGTCGGCAGGTCATTGAAGATGGAGTGCGGGTAGATGGGCGCAAACTGGATGAGGTTCGTCCAATTTCTTGTAGGGTTGGGCTGCTGCCAAAGCGGGTGCATGGTAGTGGGTTGTTTAACCGCGGACTGACCCAAGTCCTTTCAATTGCCACCCTGGGCACCCCCGGCGATGCTCAGGAAATGGATGACCTCCATCCCGATGAGCAAAAGCGGTATCTGCATCACTACAATTTCCCTCCCTTCTCGGTGGGTGAGACCCGGCCAATGCGGTCTCCGGGTCGGCGCGAAATTGGCCACGGTGCTCTGGCTGAGCGAGCTCTCTTACCCGTTCTGCCTAAGAAAGAAGAATTTCCTTATGTGATTCGGGTGGTATCGGAGGTGCTATCTTCAAACGGTTCAACCTCTATGGGTTCGGTGTCTGGCTCAACCCTAGCTTTAATGGATGCTGGAGTGCCGATTACTAAACCCGTCAGCGGAGCGGCCATGGGCCTGATTAAAGAGGGGGAGGAAGTGCGGGTATTAACCGATATTCAAGGAATTGAAGACTTCTTAGGGGATATGGACTTTAAGGTGGCTGGTACGGATACAGGCATCACAGCACTGCAAATGGATATGAAGATTACGGGTCTGCCTCTGGAGGTGGTGGCCCAAGCTATCAACCAGGCCAAGCCCGCTCGTCTCCATATTCTAAGCAAGATGTTGGAAACGATCGCCGCCCCCCGTAGTGACTTATCGCCCTATGCACCACGTTTGATGACCCTCAAAATTGATCAGGATATGATTGGTACCCTGATTGGCCCAGGGGGCAAAACTGTCAAGGGCATTACGGAGAAAACCGGAGCCAAAATCGATATTGCTGATGATGGCACTGTCACTATTGCCGCTACCGATGGGGAGGCGGCCAAGCGTGCCCGCGCAATGGTACAGGGATTGACACGCAAACTCAATGCGGGGGATGTCTACGCAGGTAAGGTGACGCGCATCATTCCGATTGGGGCCTTTGTAGAGTTGCTCCCTGGGATGGAAGGGATGATTCATATTTCCCAACTGGCCGATTATCGGGTTGGCAAGGTTGAAGACGAGGTCAGTATCGGCGATGAGGTGGTTGTGAAAATCCGTGAGATCGACAATCGCGGGCGGATTAACCTGACTCGCCTGGGAATCCATCCTGATGAGGCCGCTGCCGCTCGGGGTGAGGTGGCAGCCCCTGCAGAAGTCTAGGGGCGCAGTTCTAACCTCTGGCCTGTTGAGTGTTACGGCCAATTAAGAGCCGTGCGAGTGAGGATTAGGAAGTTCCGATAAATAGCCCTAGCGAGACCCAGAATCTTTTCTCGGATCTTGCTAGGGCTGTTGACGTTTCCCGATTCTTCACCATAAAACTTCTTTGATGTTACCAGGCATGAGAGTTTGATTATCTGAAATTTCACTACCGAGAACCAGAGCTTCTAAAGGAATCACTCTGTGACGCTGCAGTCAGCCTCTAAGGTTTTCAGTTTATTGAATCCATCATCCTTAGGGTGCCTTTAAATCTGCGATCGCAGTTTGGGCCAAGCCCGCGATCGCCTGGTCGGTAGCTCTTGGCAAATGATGATACTTACCGCCGGATTGCTTCGCCAACTCCTTCGCAAACCCCGTAGAGACAAACTTATTTTCTGTATCGATCACCAGCAACTTAAACCCAATCCCTCGGATTTTAGCGGCAATATCCAGCAGTTCTGCCTTAATATCGGGTTTCTCCTCTGGCGGAAGTGTTTCCCCCAGGGAGCGAGCCAGGGGCACGTTACCCCGTCCATCAGTAATAGCGACAATCACAACCTGACCCACATCTCCCGACTGTTTGGCATTCATTCCAACACGCACGGCCTGGGTTAAACCATGGGCCAAAGGGGAACCCCCGCCACAGGGAAGCCGATCCAACCGTCGTTTGGCTGCTTCAATCGAGCGTGTTGGTGGCAGCAGCACCTCCGCCTGTTCCCCTCGAAAAGGAATGAGAGCCACCTGGTCTCGGCTCTGGTAAGCCTCCGTGAGGAGACGCATCACCGCCCCCTTGGCCGAGTTCATCCGATTGAGCGCCATTGAGCCAGAGGCATCTACCACGAAAATCACGAGGGCACCGGCCTTGCGAGCTAGCCGCTTGGCGCGGATATCGGGTGGCTCGACATAGACTCGTTTGACTTGCTCTGGAACTGCACCCCACACCGATGCCCCTGCCCGTAGCTTGCGTGCCTTTTGATAGGGGGCAGCCGCGCGCAGGGTCGCATCGACGGCAATTCGCCGCACTTTGCCACGGGGCAATACTGGTTTGATATAGCGCCCCCGGTCTTCTGAGAGAATCAGAGTGCGGCTACCTGATTTACCCTGGCGGGTTGCCATTTGAGCAAAGTAAAGCACCTCTGGATCTAAAATCACCCCCTCTGGATCAAAGACAAACTCCTCTGGAATATTGGGAGTTTCGGAATCGGTTTCAGACTCGTCCTGTTCCTCCTGTTCTTCTTGGTCGTCCTGCTCCTGGTCTGATTCTGCTTCGGGTGGCGGCGGTGGGGGTGGCGGTGGCTCTAGTTCTGGCGGCTCCACAAAGAGCGATCGCGGCACGATCACTAACTCCACTGCCTTACGCAAATCCTCAGCGGTGACGGTATCTCTTCCCGCAAGGGCGGCGTGGGCTTTGGCCACCCGTACTGCAAACAACTCGGCTCGATGCCCCTGCACTCCACCTCGCAGGGCTTCTGTCACCAGATACTGAATCTGCTCTGATTGAATTTGCACATCCTTTAGCCATTCTCGCGCCAGGATGATCTGAGTTTTCAGTTCTTCCAGGTCTTCGCTGTACTGGGCTAAAAAAGCTTGGGGTGAGTTGACGTAGCCCGTTGCCTGCTCCACGGCGGCTACCCGCTCATCTAAGCCCAACACCTGGTCTGCAGAAAGGGCGATCGCAATCCGATCTAGCAAATGGTCTCGCAGCTCCCCCTCTTCGGGGTTATAGGTCGCAATCAACAAGGGTTTACAGGGATGTTGAAAGCTGATGCCCTCCCGTTCAATCAGATTGCGGCCTTCGGTAAAGGCTGCCAACAACAGGTTAGCGATCTGGTCATCTAGCAGGTTCATTTCATCCACATAAAGCACACCGCGGTGGGCCTCTGCTAGCAAACCGGGCTGAAAGACAGGCTCGCCCCGCTTAATCGACTGACTCACATCGACTGAGCCAAGCAGCCGATCCTCCGTTACCCCCAAAGGAACCTGGACAAAGGGGGCAGGAATCACCCTTGTGGGAACCTCCGCTGCCTCCCGCAACCGCTCTAACGTGTCGTCATCCCATTCGCTGGGCTGGTTGGGGTCACAGTTAAGCGAGCCTTCTACCACTTCAATGGGTGGCAAGAGGGCATGAATTGCCCGCGCCATCACTGACTTAGCGGTGCCCCGCCGTCCGGCAATAACAACGCCCCCTAGTTTAGGGTCGATCGCCGCTAGCAACAGCGCCAACTTAATGGCAGCCTGGCCCACAACAGCAGCAAGGGGAAAGGCGATAGGAGTTGTTGAAGAAGTAACAGAGCCAACCATAGAATCAATCACAAGGGCACTAGTTCTTCAGCATAGCAATAGACCTAGGGCTAGATCGCACCTGCCTTAGAGATGAGCCTGTCTGGGAGAAACTATCGCTGTGGTCAGAAAGCTAAGAAGGACAAAACCAAGCGCTCAACCACCAAGGCTGAGTCGGCTTTCTGACTCACGGTCGCCCTGTTTTTCATGACGACGGCAATAATATTTGCTGAGATTAAAATCAAACTGATTCCCCTCATCTCTGCTTACCCCATTTCTCAGCCAGACAGGCGGGTGGGAGGTCGATAAAGGTCGCTCTAGCCTGCCTGATTCACGGTGACATGGGCTGGTTCATCCGGCGGCAAAACAGCCCAGTTGAGCAGCAACGCCTCCCATTGGCACACGGCTCAGCAGCAGCGATCGCCCCTAAACTCGTTGATCACCAGCCTGCTTCCCAACAGCAAAATCACCGTAAATCGAGGATAGCTGGTGCATTCGCGCCCCTTCTCCTTTGAGGTGATAACGGCATCAAGCCAGGGACAGGCCCATGAGACGAGCGTAAAGATTTATGTATACCCAGGCTTCTAACCCCTCCTCTTTTCCCCGATGATACCGCCGAATGATAGGCTCTAATTAAACTTTGTCCATGTCCAGACCTGGAAACTTTCTGTAAAGAAAAGTCTGGCTTTTGGTCTGGGCCTGGTTTCAATCGCAATATCGATTCCGTGCGATAGGACGGGAGGGAATAAATTCATGAAACGGTTTGCTTGCCTGTTGGCAGTCGTGGGGATGCTGGTGGGCTGTCTTAGCTGGTTAGGGATGTCCCAAAATGCGTTGGCCGCATCTTTAACTGCACCCCAATTCAACATCACGACCTTCTCGCCAAATTTGTTGGCTGTGGAGGAAATCCGTAACCCGATGGAAGAGAAAATGCGGACAGAGTTCGGGAAGAAACTCGACCTGAACAACACCAATGTCCGTTATTTTCGCCAGGTTCCTGGTTTGTATCCGACCCTGGCCGGGTTGATTGTTAAAAATGCCCCCTATGAAAAAGTGGAAGACGTGCTGAATATTCCTGGCTTGACAGAGCGGCAAAAGGAAATACTGAGAAACAGCCTGGATCAGTTCACCGTGACTGATGTGGAAGCTGCTCTGGTTGAAGGGGGCGATCGCTTCAACAATGGAGTCTATCGCTAGTAGACCCTCACCAATCCTTGGGCCAATGATTTGGATTTTAGCCGGGGGATTTTGAGGGACTGTGGAGACGCAACCACCCCCCAAATTTTCTCCCTCGGCTGTTGTTGGAGCTATCCATTGCAACTCCATAATCATAGGGCTGTACTCAGCCGCATTTCTGGCGGTTTTGTTAGAGTCGTTAGAAAGCCGACCCAGTATGGGTGGTTAAGCATTTGGTTTTGTCCTCAGCTTTTTGACCAAAGCTGTAGTTTCGATCGATTGGCCCTCACCCTAAACCCCTATCCCGAGATTGGGAGAGGGACTTCAAACCGCTTGTCCGCCTTCTCCGAGAGTGGGGAGAAAGGGATGGGGATAAGGGCGATCGGTGGTGAAACCTGTGCCGCAAAGTACTAGGCCAAGGCCCAAACTATCTTGTCCCCTCTGCAAAGTTGTCTTGGCAAACCTTCTGTGATTCTGTCAGGATGGGTTTGAGGGATGCTTCCAGTCACCAAAACTTGCTTGAGTTTTCAGATGGCTGCAAGGTATTAAACCCATCAAAATCAAAGGGAGAGACTGCCACATCAATGGGCTGGGGTGAAGTGATTCATGTGAAGTGATTCATATTTAAGCACAATTGCTCACTGGCTCCCTTGGGCGGTGGGCAGTTTTCTTTTTAAAGGCCTGTAGAAACAGGGCGATCGCCCTGCCATGAATTCTAATCGTCTGAAAATTTGTGGAAATTGCTGCATCAATGCTCGTTTCGCCTCAATCACAACTATCAATTCTGCATGACATTAATAAGGCAGAGAGGCGCTCCGGCCTGCAAGCATTTCCCACCTGCGATAGAAAAGAAATAACGTTTTTACCCTAAGTGGTTGGTTAAGCCCTTGAATACTCCTTCAACCGATGTGTTGCCGCTATTACCAGGCTTGGATGGGCCGGGATTTGATGTGATTGTAGTGGGAGCTGGTGCCGCCGGACTTTACACTGCCCTCTGTCTACCAGTTCACCTAAGAGTTGGGTTGATTACAAAAGATACGCTGATGCTCTCCGCCAGTGACTGGGCCCAGGGAGGCATCGCTGCCGTCGTTGCCCCCGATGACACAACAGCCCTACATATCAGTGATACGCTCAAGGCGGGGGCGGGGCTGTGTGACTATGCCGCTGTTCAGTTTCTGGTGGAACAGGCCCAGGATTGTGTGCAGAATCTGGTGGCGATGGGTGTGGCGTTTGATCGGCACGGAGCGGATCTGGCTTTGACTCTGGAAGCGGCCCATTCTCGTAGGCGGGTGTTGCATGCGGCTGATACGACTGGTCGAGCAGTGGTAACCACCCTGGCTGAGCAGGTGCTGCAGCGTCCTAACATTCAGGTAATTGCCCAGGCGTTGGTTTTAGATGTTTGGCTAGATCCCCAAACCCATGCCTGTCAGGGGGTTTGTCTGCTCTATGGGGCGGCAATCCACTGGCTGCGGGCAGGTGCCGTAATTTTGGCGACCGGTGGGGGCGGTCAAGTGTTTGCCCAAACGACAAACCCAGCAATTAGTACGGGCGATGGGGTAGCGATCGCCCATCGGGCCGGGGCAATTCTACGAGATCTGGAGTTTGTCCAATTTCATCCCACTGCCCTCACCAAGGCGGGGGCACCTCGCTTTTTGATTAGCGAAGCCGTGCGCGGGGAAGGAGCCCATCTGGTCAATGATCAGGGCAGACGTTTTGCCTTCGATTATGACCCCGCTGGTGAGTTGGCCCCCCGCGATGTGGTTAGTCGCTCGATCTATCGCTATTTACAAGCCCAGGCGGCTGACCCCGCAACGGCCCATGTCTGGCTGGATCTGCGCCCGATTCCGGCAGAACGGATTCGGCAACGCTTTCCCAACATTATTCAGGTCTGTCAGCACTGGGGAGTGGATGTTTTTGCCGAGCCAATCCCTGTGGCACCAGCGGCTCACTACTGGATGGGGGGGATTGCGACCGACCAGGGTAATCGCACCTCTGTACCAAATCTCTATGCAGTCGGTGAAACAGCCAGTACTGGAGTGCATGGGGCCAACCGTCTGGCGAGTAACTCCTTGCTAGAATGCCTGGTCTATGGAGCCCAGTTTGCTCACCTCAATGTTCGGTTATCTTCTGGCAAAATCCATTCCAATGGACAATCGGTCACCTCTGCGCCGGTACCCCCGCCCCCTGCCAGGGATCTGGCCCTGGTGCGCCAGATTCGCCAGGAGCTACCTGTGCTGGTGTGGCAAAGTGCTGGGATTTGTCGCACGGGCGAAACCCTTCAGCAGGCGATCGCCCAAATGGAACAATGGCAGCAAGCCTACACCGCCTTACCCCTGAGTCGGTGGTTACAGCAGGTCATGGCCTGTCCGATGCACTACACCCTCCCTCCGGAGCAAGAACCAGAACTGCGCGCCTGGGCAGAAACTCGCAATCTACTGGCGGTTGCGGAGCTGATTCTGAAAAGTGCCGCCTTTCGTTGCGAAAGCCGAGGGGGGCACTATCGTCTCGATTTTCCAGAAACCGATCCGCACTGGCAGGTGCATACCCTGGTGCAGGGAAATATCTGGTGGAAAGGAGCAGTGCAAGAAAAGGCTCCGACTTCTGTAGGATGATTACGGATAGTTTCATTACACATACCCATGGCCAAGAGCGTAAGCGATATCACCGTTCAGACGATCACCGGTGAGCCCAGAACCCTAGGGGATTATCAGGGAAATGTTTTGCTGATTGTCAATGTGGCTTCCTACTGCGGTTACACCTCCCAATATCGCGGCTTAGAGGCCCTGAATCAAAAATACCGGAGTCAGGGTTTAAGGATTTTAGGTTTTCCCTGTAATGATTTTGGTGCCCAAGAGCCTGGCACCAATGAAGAAATCCAGCGCTTTTGCGATCGCAACTACAGCATCACCTTTGAGTTGTTCGACAAAATCCATGTGATTGGGGCCGATCAGCATCCCCTTTACGCCCGGCTCACCACAGTGGTTGAGCCAACGGGCGCAGTCTCCTGGAATTTTGAGAAATTTTTGGTGAACAAGCAGGGAGAAGCGATCGCTCGCTACCGCAGTGGTGTTACCCCAGATGCTAAAGAATTAGTCAGTGCGATCGAGCAGGAGTTAGCAAAATAGGCCCATGGATTCTCAACTGGCTCAACTGGTCGTAAACGGCATCTCCATTGGCAGCATTATTGCCTTGGCTGCTGTTGGCCTGACTTTAACCTATGGCATCTTACGTCTTTCCAACTTTGCCCACGGCGACTACATGACCTTGGGAGCTTATCTGACACTGTTTGTTAGAAATCTAACTGGCTTCAGTGTCTGGGTGTCTTTAGTGCTGGGGGTGGGGCTAACTATCGCCGTGATTTTGCTGATTGAGCGACTGGTTTGGGCACCCATGCGCCGACAACGCGCCAGTGCGACAACCTTGATCATTATTTCCATTGGGTTGGCCCTATTTCTGCGGAATCTGATTTTGCTGATTTGGGGAGGCGAAAATCAAACCTACGGGTTACCCGTAGCCGAGGCACTGACGATCGCGGGCCTGCGAATTCCCTATAACAACCTACTGGTTTTAGTTCTGGCTGTGGGGGCGATCGCAGCGCTCCATTACCTGCTGCAAAATACCCGGATTGGCAAAGCAATGCGGGCTGTTGCCGATGATATTGACTTGGCCAGGGTGACCGGCATCAATGTGGAGCGGGTGATTTTCTGGACCTGGGTTATTGCCGGAGGCTTAACCGCGCTCAGCGGCGGCATGTTGGGGTTGGTGCAGGCGGTGCGCCCCAATATGGGTTGGTTTTTGATCTTGCCTCTGTTTGCCTCGGTGATTTTAGGAGGAATTGGTAACCCCTATGGGGCGATCGCAGGTGCCTTTATCATTGGCATTGCCCAAGAGGTTAGCACCTATTTTTTGCGCACAGAATACAAGCTAGCTGTTGCCCTAATCATGATGGTACTTGTGCTCTTCCTTCGCCCCCAGGGTATTTTTCGCGGCACCCTTTAGCTCAGGTCTTGGGTTTACAGGGAACGGGTAGCATTGCTCAACCACCCTTTGCAAACGAGCAGGGCTGGCCGACGCAACCAGCGTCGAAGGATAGACAGCCACTCCCCACTGAGGATGCTGGATCACCACACATCCCTGTATCGCTATGACTGGATAACCCAAGCAGGTGCGGACAACTGCAACATCATCTAAGCAAAGAGAACCCGATGCAGAGAGCATTGGCAGACCTGTGCGGGGGTCAAAGATTTCCGCCAGTTCACCGGTTTGCTGTAGGGATTGGGCGATCGCTCCTGCCCAGATCAGAAATTGCTGTCGTAAGCCCTGTTTCTCCTGCTCAATTTTGTGGGCAGTCATCACAAAACTTTGCCAGGGCTGCAGCGCAATCAACACCGAGGCGATTGGCCGATTCCAAGTAGGCATCAACTGCGGCCAATAAGCTTGCAAAAACGGGGTAGGAGCATGAATCGAGTACTGCAATTGGGCGAACCAAATGGGGTAAAAGGAGTCTAAGTTATCCCAGCTAAGCGGCCAGAGCCATCAGTTTCCACCGAATCTCCCACCTGGGGATAGCAAAAATCTTCCGGAACACCCAAACGGGGGAGGGAAAGAATTGAGAAATACAACCAAACCCCTAGAACCCCTTGTTGGCAGAGGGTTCTGGTTGTATTCATCGATTGGTTTTGGTCGGTCGATAGGCTCTAGCAAGCCCTAGCAAGAATGCCATTTACAGCACAATGCCAGGGCCGACTCTAGATCTAAAGTCTTCCCAGGAGGGAAACCTTCAACCAGACCTCGATGAGAATGAACCGTTACCCGGCTGGCAAACTCCCTGTCTGAACCCAGCAACGCTTAAAACTGGACTTTGAGCGGGCATGGTGAGGTTGCCTTAAATCCTACTGGCTTTTAGAACGATTGCTTGATTTGCTTCCACCTTCCCTTTGAAATTCTATGAAAGTTACTTTTCCCTTATTGGCCTCTGCCTTAACCCTCGTGAGTGGGCTGCCAGCCTTGGCTCAAACCGCCTCTTCCAAGCAAGCCTATGAGCACTGCAAACAGGCCAGCACTGCTGTTGTTACTATCTACGCTGGCACTGAAATTGGCTCCGGTAGTGTGATCACACCCGATGGGGTGATTTTGACCAATCATCATGTCCTTAAAGATGCGATCAATAGCCGCGGTAAAAAGCTCATCTATGTCAATTTCTTAGATGGGGGACACTACACCGCCCGCTTCATTGGTCAGGATGTGGCCAATGATCTGGCATTGATCCGCCTGAATACAGAATCAACGTTTCCCACAGTGCCCCTAGCGGAAACCGTAGCCGTGCGTCCTAAAGAAGCCGTTTGTGCAGTGGGGAGTCCGTTGGGGCGTCGGGGTGTGATTAGCCAGGGCACTTTCGATGGTGCCCGGCAAAATGGCGATTTGAGATCGCAGATTTATCTTTACCCTGGCAATTCGGGTGGCCCTCTGATTGATGCCAGGGGAGCCATGATTGGAATTAACAAATCGATTTGGGAGGACGAACAGGGTCGTAACAGCGGCATTAGCTTTGCCACCAGTGCCCCCGTTGCCCGCCAATTTATCGCTAAAAGTGGGATCGCTCTGGCTCCGACCCCCATTGCTCAGCTACCGCCTCCGCCCACAATTGCGAATGATGTTGGTGGTACCGGTGGTTTAAATTCGGTGGCAGTCAGCACCCAAACCGCAACGGAAGCGGCAACCATTCCCGACCAGCCAGCAGCTAAAGAATTTATCTTTACAGCGACTCCCGCCCCTGAAGAAGTCCCGGCACCCGCCCTTGAAAACCCGACTTCCCCTAACTCTGATGGCCGTTTGGGGGTGATTATCAACACTGAAACCTTGATCATTCGCCAGGTTGAGCTGGGTACCCCGGCAGACCGGGCGGGTTTACGCCCTGGCGATCGCCTGGTTGCCGTTAACAATGCTGAAATTAGTCGCTTTGACCAACTCGTCGCTTTTATTCAGCGTCGTCCTGCAACGGCTGTACTGACTATTCGGCGAGGACTTGACGTGTTACAAGTGCCTGTCAACTTTAGCCATTAAGCTGCATCTTCCGCAGTTCCGCATTTGCCAAAGAACCCTGGCTGCTGGTGGAGTTTCAGGAAAGCAGAGGTCATTGGGTGAGCTGGGGAAGAGGGGTTAATTAACGTTAGGATAGGGAGTCGTACATGAGAAGGAAACACTGCTCACAGTTCCCCTTCTCATGGATTCTGCTCTGATTCCGATGGATGCCCTATGGCGCTTGAACGTAGACCAATTCTCCTGGATTTTGAAAAACCTTTGGCCGAGTTAGATGCACGAATTGCCCAGATTCAAAAGCTAGCTGAAGAGAATGAAGTGGATGTGTCTGGTGAAATCAGACAGCTCGAGGCCCGTGCGGTGGAACTTCGCCAGGAAATTTTTAGCAGCCTCTCCCCAGCGCAACGCTTGCAGGTGGCACGACATCCCCGGCGTCCCAGCACGTTGGATTATATTCAGGCGATCAGCGATGAATGGATGGAACTCCATGGCGATCGCTTGGGATTTGATGACCCAGCCTTAGTTGGGGGAGTCGGCCGGTTAGAGGGTCGGCCTGTTGTTATGCTAGGGCACCAAAAGGGCAGAGATACCAAAGATAACGTGGTGCGCAATTTTGGCATGGCTTCTCCGGGCGGCTATCGCAAGGCCATGCGGCTGATGGAACACGCCAATCGATTTGGGATGCCGATTCTCACCTTTATTGATACGCCAGGGGCCTGGGCCGGCATGGATGCTGAAATGTTTGGCCAGGGGGAGGCGATCGCCTATAACCTGCGAGAAATGTTTCGCCTGGAGGTGCCAATTCTCTGTACCGTCATTGGCGAAGGGGGATCGGGTGGCGCTCTGGGGATTGGTGTGGGCGATCGCATTTTGATGTTTGAGCACTCTGTTTACACCGTTGCCACGCCAGAAGCCTGTGCGGCCATTCTCTGGAAGGATGCGGGCAAAGCCCCACAGGCCGCAGAAGCACTAAAAATTACCGCCGCCGACCTAAAGCAATTAGGATTAATTGATGAGATTTTGGCAGAACCCATTGGCGGTGCCCATGCCGACCCTCTAGCCACAGCTGAAACCCTGAAAACGGCGCTGATAAGCCACTTAAATGAGCTAACACAACTCACTCGTCAACAACGTCGCGATCTGCGCTATCAAAAGTTTCGAGCCATGGGTATATTTGCTGAAGCCGCCCTCTAGGCTAAAGATTACCGATGGACTCAAAGAAATTAACCCCCACAAACAGGAAACCAGAATGATATAATCGATCAGGTTACATTTGTTTACAATTCTCTCAGGGGATACCGTTTCCATTGATAACTCAGGCATGTTTGTCTGGTTTTTAGTAGGAAACCGCCGCCGCAGAAAAATTGCTGCGATCGCTCCTCCTATCTAAATTATCTAATTCAAAGGCGAATACCTGGGCTGATGTCTAGGGTGAGATTGGCCTTCCTACCCCTTAAAACAGGAACTGAAACGCCTGAATGACCTCTTCTACCGAAAGATGTGCGCTAATTACAGGAGCCAGCAGTGGCATCGGCAAAGCAACAGCCATCGCATTTGCTCAAGCGGGCATTCGACTTGGCCTTCTTAGCCGTAACCGGGCAAAACTTGAGGAAGTTGCCGCTCTTACCCGGCACTACGGAGTTGAAGCAAAGATTTACCCAATTGACCTAGCAGAAGTGGATCAGGTTCGGGAGCGAGTCGCCGCGATCGCGGCAGACTTTGGCTCCCCTGATATCTTAGTCAACAGCGCCGGTATGGGCTACACAGGCGCTTTGATTGAGACGCCTTTAGGCGACTGGCAGCAGGTCTTAAACCTCAACCTGACCAGCATTTTTCAGTGTATTCAGGCCGTGTTACCCCTCATGCGCCAGCGTCAGCGTGGGACGATTATTAACGTCGCCTCAATCGCCGGGCACGAAACCTTTCCTGAGTGGGGTGCGTATTGTGTTAGTAAGTTTGGTTTAGTTGCGCTTTCCAAAGTGCTAGCGGCTGAAGAGCGGGCCTATGGAATTCGGGTCGTTAGCATTTCACCTGGCTCTGTCCATACTCCTCTATGGGATACCGATACCGTCCATGCAGATTTTGATCGTGCTCAAATGCTGACACCTGAAGTCGTTGCACAATGTATTCTTCATACGGCGCTGCTGCCTGACTCCGCCGTAGTCAAAGAGCTGGTGCTAATGCCCAATGCTGGCACTTTTTAGCAGCGGTCTCGATTGTTTCTTGCCAATTTATCGTTGAGTTGACTCAAATTTACTATGACTATTGCTTCTTCTAGCGGTTCTAATGGTTCCGTGCCCACTTCGGCTGATAGTAGCACCCCCCGGTTACAGACACGGCCAGACCGCAACACCCTTGATGGCAGTCATTCTCCTAAGTTACATAAGCCTGCAGATGAAGCCAAAGAAGAGATGATGGAAGCTGTGCGCACAATCCTACTCGGCGTGGGTGAAGATCCAGACCGAGAAGGACTCCTCAAAACCCCCAAGCGGGTAGCAGAAGCAATGCGGTTTCTCACCAGCGGTTATCACCAGTCCCTAGAAGAATTGGTGAATGGGGCCATTTTTGATGAAGGCCACAACGAAATGGTGTTAGTGCGCGACATCAATGCCTTTAGTTTGTGTGAACACCATATGCTGCCCTTTATGGGACGGGTTCATGTTGCTTATATTCCAAACCAGAAAGTTGTGGGATTGAGTAAATTAGCCCGAATTGTGGAGATGTACTCCCGTCGTTTGCAGGTTCAAGAACGGTTGACTCGTCAGATTGCCGAAGCCGTGCAAGAAATTCTGGAGCCTCAGGGTGTGGCGGTTGTTATGGAAGCAACTCACATGTGCATGGTGATGCGGGGTGTGCAAAAGCCTGGTTCATGGACTGTAACCAGTGCGATGCTTGGCGTGTTTCAGGATGAGCAAAAAACTCGTGAAGAGTTTCTCAACTTGATTCGTCATCAGCCTGCTTTTTGGTAAGTCAGTCGCCATAATTAACCGCAGATAGCGATGCTGGAGAGGGGCAGCCGATGCTATACTACTCCAGCATGGTTTTAGGGTGGCAGGTGCACTTGCCGATGTGGCTCAGTGGTAGAGCACTCGATTCGTAATCGAGCGGTCGTGGGTTCAAATCCCACCATCGGCTTCAAGCCTTTCAAGTACTAAAAGCCTTCCTGAGACGATTTCAGGAAGGCTTTTTAGTCGAAGAGTGGAAGAACGTTGGATGTTTTTAGATGAGTTTGGGGTAGAAATTGGGGTAAAGTTGGGGTAAATTTATAGAACATCCGTATTCTCGCTGGAGGTTCACCTCATGTACTCCAAAGACAAGCCCGGTAAGGCGAATAAAGGATCGGTACAAGTAAAATCCTCAAACAGTCGTTTGCAGTTAGTCTTCAGTTTCGGAGGCAAACGGCATTACCTTTCTACGGGCTATCCCGACACGCCTCAATACCGAAAACTCGCTCAGATGAAAGCGACTGAGATTGAGAAAGACATTCTCTACGAGCGATTTGACGAAACCCTGGCAAAATATAAGCCCAAATCCGCGCTCAGCACCGTTACCCCAATTACCCCAATTTCTACCCCAGCAATTACCTTGGCTGAAATTTGGACTAAATACGTGGAGTGGAAACGCCCTCAATGCGCTCCTAGCACGATGAAAAACCAATACCGTGCTTACTCTGCATATCTCAAGAGGTTACCAACTCATGATCTTGATCGTGCCAGCGAGATGCGAGATCAAGCACTTCAAACCATTCCTGTCAATTCGGCAAAACGATTCATCGTCGCACTGAACTCCTGCTGTGATTGGGCAGTTCGCTCGGGGCTAATTACGGAGAATCCATTTCAGGGGATGTCGGCTGAAATCAAATTACCCAAGTCAGAGAAAATGGAAGACGACATTAATCCTTTCTCAGCGACTGAGCGCGACCAGATTATTGCTGCCTTCACTGCCAATCGCTATTACAGATACTATGCCTCGTTGGTTGAATTCCTATTTGTCACAGGTGCTCGTCCCTCAGAAGCATTGGCTCTACAGTGGAAGCACGTTAGCAGTGACTTCAGGACGATTAGCTTTGAGCAGGCAGTCACCGTTTCTGAAGGAGGACTTGCAATCAAGCAAGGTTTAAAGACCCAAGAAAAGCGTAAGTTCCCTTGTAATGCTATCGTTCAGAGGCTTCTGGAACGGATTAAATCAGAGGGGGCGGAACCAACTGACTTGCTATTTCCTAGTCCAGAAGGGAAATATATTGACTTTCATAATTTCAGAAACCGCGCCTGGAAGACTGTTTTGGAAGGCTTAGACATTCCGTATCGCAAACCTTACCAAACTCGGCATACCTTTATCACCCTTGCCCTAGAGAATGGTCTGGATGCCAAAGACGTAGCTCGACTTGTTGGCAATTCTCCGGAGGTAATCTATCGTCACTACGCGGGTAACAAGCGAGAACTTTTTGTACCAGAGTTTTAGAGATGATGTTCTGACTTTGAAATATGTTAGACATCTAAAGGTTGGCTCGGCTGTCCAAGAGCTATCCTCTTTTTCTCAAAGACCTGTTCATCGAGCCAGGAAATTGCAGGATTAATTGCATTAAGGCAATTATGCAAGTATTCCAGATCAGCCTGGTCTGTTGCGTCCTTCTGCGATGCGATTTGGGTCAGAAATTTTAATTGGTGTTCTGCCTGGTAGGCGATCGCCCTCAATGCCATCAACGCTGTAGAAAGTTCGATATCGGTAGGCTGCATAGTGTTGGAAGCGATTTCCAAAAGTCAACCCCTACTGTAGCAAATGCTGCCTCTAACAAGTAGGCATTTCCAGAGTTAGCCCATCTCTAGATCTTGCAAATTATTTAGCTGATGCTCTGTGGTCTGAATTTGCTCGTAGGCGATCGCAAATCTTTCCATCAAATTCTCGTGTTGCTTAGGCGAGAAGGTAGAGTTGATCTGACCCTCTCGGCTAATCGCAAAAAATTCCTGAGCATTCTCTTTGGGGATGACCAAAAGCCAGTTTCTCTCTACCTGGAAATTGTAATCCTGTGTGCCCTCAAACATTTGCTCTCCAGTCTGATCAAAATAATTCCAGAGTTGTCCAATGACAGCAGTGGCTTCTGGAGTCAGAGTGAGGTTTGGCTGAAGGGATTGGTTTATGTCAGCACTGGCTACGGTCGCGCCATAAATCGTTGGGAGATCTTGTAATGCTTCCTCTAAATCTCCCTCATATTCGTAGAGATAGGTTTCCTGGTCAGGTAGACTGAAATAGATTGTCCCCTCTGAGTTTTCCGACATTTGCTCATGGAGGAGCATGGTGTATTGCTCCTGCTCCAAAGGAACTCGAGTGTTGGACTCGTAACCGTTCTCAGTAAAAGGTTCTGGTTGCATAGGTTTATTCCAAAGTCGCGTCGCAACTGTCAAGGTTGGTGAATACTTCCTGGGTGTTGATCCAGGCCGTTGAGGCACAGCTTACTCATTGTTTTGGTTTTCGGGTTGATTTCTTCTGATTACTCAGTAATGTTTCCTGATACGCCTCGATCGCCCGAAAGTGGGCAACCGGGTCATGTTGATTGTGGAACCAATCCTGAATCAGTTCCAGGTTATAGCGAACACAGCGGCTATTGAGCCTGACCCAGTGAATTCCTTCAATCCACTTGCCTTCCAATCGATACCGCTTGAGGGTTTCACCGCTCAAGTCGAGGGTTTTGGAAGCCTGTTGTTTACCCACAAAGGTGACCATAATCTCAATCTCTTTGAATCACTGCTGGTAAGCGTTACTGTTCGTTCAGGATGGCGGAATTGGCAAAATGCACGACTGTAGCTTTTTGGGCGTAACGGATACCGACTCTATAGCGATAGCTATTCTGCTCCCAGATAACTTTTGAAGTATCGCAGTTAGCTCCGCAAACAAAAGGAACAAAATAGCCTGGGATTCCACGTGCTAAATCCACTGCACCCATTGGTTCTGGGGAACGTCCGGTGGGTCGAAAATCAGGGGATTGTTCAAAGGCATATTCGGACTGGATGGACGGATCTCCCTGGTGAAGTTGCTGCCCTGAGAGCAATCCAAAGGAACAGCTATCCTGTCCCTGGCAGGTTGAGGTAGCATCGAGGGAAATTTCGTACATGTCAGGTTGAGCATCAATGATATGGGCATAAACCTTTTGGAACTTGCCGTCCGGGGTAGTAAGAACGTCGATGTATGTCTGGGGCTTGCCAGTGGAATTAGGAACAACAGCCTCGGTTGGAATGTCGGTTGGGAGCACGACTGGAATGCGAGTTTGGCGTTGAAGCTGCTCAAGGATAGGCTGGAAGATTGGCAGCACTGTTCTGGCTCCCGGAATGGGTAAGGTTTCCTGGGCGGAGGCAGAACAGCTAATCAACAAACTGCAAAGGAGGCAAATCAGCGATCGCTGGACGATCAATACCATGTCGAACCTCCAGAATCGGAAAAGGTGTTTGGACGCAGCAGGCGGTAGGTTTTGGGGAACTGGATGCCCAGTTGGTGCAGCGCTTTGACCTGTTCCTCAGACAACAAATAATTGCCTCTGCCTGCAATGATTTTCTGATTCAATCGCTGTTGGAAAGGGGTTGCTCCACCCAGTTGAGCGATGTAGTGGTGGTAACGCTGTCGCTCCAGTTTGAGAGTCGAAGCAGAAGGCATAAAGGCGTTCAAAGACTTTAGAGCCGTTCCCTCTTTGGGTATCAATCGCTCACACCAGGGGGTAGAGTCCTGATGGACAACGATCAACTCATCGGTTGTGTCGAGTGGATTGGTGGTAACGAAGTCCGCATACAAACCCAGCAGGTAAAAGGTTTTGGCGTCTTCCTGGACAGTTCCCAAAAGATCAAACCGTTCTCCCGATGTACCCAAGCAAATTTTTAGTTTGTCGGGAACTTTTGCTGAATTATTGATCGGAAGGGAGGCGATCGCAGATGGGCGAGGTGTGGTGACAGGCGCAAGCAAACCCAATTGAGCTGAGGCAAAGAGCTTGATTTGAAACAAGATGGCCAGCATTAACCCGGTACAAAAAGCACCTGCCAAAATTAACCATCGAGGAGGCGAACGTCTCATCTTATTGTCCTCGCTGGTTCCACTGCTTTTGATACTGTCGCACCAGTTGCATGGCAATATTCTCAGGAACGCCTTTCTCAACCAGAGTGGTGGTATTCATGGCTCCACCCCCTCCGGTGAGAACCTGCCATTTGCCCTCCCGTTTGACCAGCAGCATTTCTCCACCCCCTTCACCCAGGAGCCATCCGGCGATCGCGTAGTTCTGCACGATCGCGATATGGGTGACTCTGGGATTGGCATCGGCGGGTAGTCCAGGGGTGGTTAGCTGCCGGACCACAACGGTTTGGATCTGCTGGGTATCGGTTTGAGCCTCTGCCAGGGCGGGTTGGACAAACAGAGGGAAGGGCATGGGAACGGTCAGGATGCTGGACAGCAAGATGGCCAGTAGCAGTTTCAAAATGATCAAAAGCATGACGGTGACCTCGTTAAAACTATTTGTTGACTCGATAGATGTGGGTAGCGCTGTTGACTTCGTAGTAAGCGTCATAGGAGGAACGGGAACCGACCCAATTAAAGGCGGCGTGGCTGGAGGAATTGGACACGACCTGGGTGCAGCCATCATTCATGCAAAAGCCGATGTGTCCTTTGTTGGCAGCGGCGTTATCAAAGACCACAATGTCTCCGGCATGGGCTTGAGTGGGACTGACGCGGGTTCCGGCTCCGGACTGGAGGGCGGCTTCAACGGACGGTTCATAGTTTGGGTTACTGCCGATAGTGTGTCCAACTGAATCTTGCAGAATTCGGTTGACTTCCCAGGCGCAGGCTTCATTCCCGTTGGCAGGTCCCGCCGCCGTCGATTCACCGTAATGCTGATTGATGGCTTGCACAATTTTTTGTTCAACCGCGTTGCCATTCGCTTGACTGATCAGTTGCCCGGAATAGGTCTTGGCCGTAACCGCACCCCCCGATGATGAGTTGCACTGTTTCAAGACGCGGTAATAGCGTTGGGCATCGGCGGCAATTTCCGTGCTGCGATCGCTATCGTTAATAATGGTGCGAGCACTGGTAAAGTCCTGGGTATCGCCGTGGATAAAGGTTCCCAGACTCCGATTGGTGAACCAGCCATTCTTCATGCCCAGGACGGCGATTTTAGCGGCGACATCGGGGCGATTAGCCAGGTCGGGGTTGTGGACGAGATCGATGCCGAGAGCTTGTCCGGCTCGCTCGTAGTTTTCAACGTGCGTCAGTTGAACATATCCGCGACCACAGTAGGTTCCACAGGCACCCGATCGGGAGTAGGTGTCGTCTTCGTTGCGGGCATTGAAATCGACTTCGGCTTGAGTGGTGGCCAGAATGTAGGCAACTTGTCCGGGGTCGGTGACTCCGTATTGTTGAGCGGCTTTGAGTAAAGTGGGAATGGCTTGAGTGGCATAGGCGCGATCGCCATTCGGTGCAGCACTCGCCAACTTGCCAGCACAGTCGCCGTCATACCCAGTCCCGCTGTCCCCTTCAGCCGGATCATACTGATTAATCAGGTCTTGTACCGCTTGGGGAGTATCCGGTGCTTGGATGCCGGGGGGTGGAGTACCCTGGGTTTCACCGACGAAAATGAGTCCTTTTTCATGAGAGGGCAACCAGGGAACAGGCCCGATGAAGTAGGGGGTGCAGCCCAGGTCAATGGCTCCATGATGACAAACCCGGAAGAATAAGCCGAAGGTGCCTGTTCCCTGGGCTTCATTGGTGTCGGTGAGGACGACTTTGAAGGCGGGGCCAAAGGGGAGCCGTCCGGTGGGTTCTTTGCCGCCATTGATTTGTCCCAGAATACCGTGCCCTCCCGGCACCATTTGCCCTCCGGCAGAGGTGCCACCTTTGATCCATTGCGCTCCATGCAGTCCGGTCGGATCGCCTGCGATGCCAAGGGAAAGGGGTGAGTTTAATTCGAGATGGGAACAGCCGTGCGCCTGATCGCAGGGGAAATGGAAGCCGACGCGATCGCTGCCGGTGATGGAGTGGTGGGTGGCAAGCTGGCGATGTTCTTTGGCTCCATAGGTGACATCGTGCAGGGCAACGAAGCCCTGGAAGCCTGATGGCGTGATGGGGAAGTCGGAGAAGGAAACCTGGGAGAGTCCTGGAATCTGGTTGATCGAAGCGGTTTGCCAGCTCTGGAAACGGCTCAGCGGTGTCTGGTCTAACCCTGGAATTTGGGTGAAACTGTATTGGTTCAGATTGAGCTTGCCCAGGGACAGGTTGCCAAGGGCTGGCGTACTAGCGATCACAGATAAAGGCTGATTCCCAAAATCATTGAAGGGAATGCCGCCAAGCGCAAGGCGGGATAGATTACCCTGCACCAGGTCTGCCAGTGGTTTGACCTGATTGAGTGGAATGTTCTCCAGTCCAGAAATGGTATTGACTAAACTGGCGAGGGTTTGGGATTGGAGGAGGGGAAAATGGCTGAGGCTGAGGGAGTTCAGGTTCAAGCCAGAGCGTTGGGCGATCGCACCCAAGCTAAATTGCTCCAAGCCAAAGGCATCTTGCACATCGCCTAGTTTCAGTACATCACCCGAGGCTGAACCGGGCGGCCAGCTTCGCGAGGGATTGTAGCCAAGTTGATTCGCCACAACTGGAGGGATTTGAATCTGTCCCCCGTCGTTGATGGCTGGCAGTGAGGCGAAGGAGATTTTGTCCCAGGCGGGAACGGGGGCGTTGTTATAGGTGGCGAGGGGAATAGGGGAGGGGAGTTCCTGGGCGAATCCGGGTGGAACTCCACCAAAGACGATCGCGATCGCCCACAGAAATGCAATGAGAGAACGAATCCAGGGTGCCAACATGACCACTGACCAGGAATGGATCGGATGGTTGGCACTGTAAAAGGCGGATCAGCAATTCATCAGACATTCAGCGGCAATCGGTATGACAATTGATAATTGCCCCTCGCTACCGCCCGTACCGTTATGAGATGTTCTGGTGCATTACGATTGTTAGCTGTATCTATGATGCGCCAAGTGCTTTGAGTTGCTTTTTGGCATCTTGGCGCATTTTAGGTTCTTTGGTTAATTCGAGGGTTTTCTTGAAATCAGAAATCGCTTGCTCCTTTCTGTTTTGCTTTCTATAAGCAAGTCCTCGATGATAGTAGATCTCATCGGTATCAGAGATAACTACAACTCCTTTCTTGAGATCAGTTGTTGTTTTGCCTTTATCTTCGATTAGTTTGAGTGCCTGGTTATAGTCTGCGATCGCTCGATTGTAATCCCCTTTACCAGCGAAAGCGAATCCACGCTTATCGTATGCTCCAGCAGAGTTGGGCTTGAGTTTAAGTGCTTGGTTAGCATCAGCAAGGGCGCGATTGTAGTCACCTTTAAGGGCATAGGCATGACTGCGACCAATATAAAAACCACCTTCGTCAGATTGCAGCTTAATGGCCTGGTTATAGTCAGTAATCGCCCGATCATAGTCTGCTTTGCGTTGATAGACGTTTCCACGGTTGTTAAAAGCCCATGCATAGTCAGGTTTGAGTTTAATTGCCTGGTTATAATCAGCAATCGCCTGATCATAGTTGCCCTTCTTCTTATAGCTGATGCCACGGCTGTTGTAAGATTGCGCATCGTTGGGTTTGAGTTGAATCGCGTGGTTGTAGTCAGCGATCGCGCGATCGTAGTCCCCTAAACTAGAATAGGAAAGTCCGCGATTGAGATAGCTTTCAGAATCATCAGACTTCAGTTTAATGGCCTGACTGTAGTCAGAAATCGCAGAATTATAATCACCTTTACCGTCGTAAATCACGCCACGGATCTTGTAGGCAGATACTAGATCGGGTTGGAGTTTGATGGCCTGGTTAAGATCGGCAATAGCGAGATCGTAGTCTCCTTTGAAGAAGTAATTACTCCCACGCTTCATATAGGTTAGGGCATCTGGCTGAAGTTGAATCACTTGATTCAGATCGGCAATCGCGAGATCGGAGTTTTCTTTAAGGGCGTAGACCGATGCCCGATTGAAATAGGCAAGGCCAGCATTAGGTTGGATTTTTATGGCTGCGTTAAAATCAGCAAGGGCGTGATCGTAGTCTTTCTTAGATAGATAAGCTAGCCCGCGATTCACATAGAGCATGTAATGGCTAACTTCAGTGGTGAGGATGGTAAGGGAAGAAACTTCACGATTTCCCTGAAAAGCACTGTCAATTTGACTGCGATTAGGATGAAGTAAAGGGGTGTTAGCAGAATCAGGGGTGTCAGGTAATAACTTAAGTGCCTGGGTCAGGTTCGCGATCGCCTGATTGTGTTTTCCCACTGTCATATAGACCATCCCTAGATTGTTGTAGGCTAGAGCAAGGTCAGATTTCAGTTTAAGAGCCTGAGTCAGGTCTGCGATCGCCTGATCGTAGTTCCCCAGTGTCATGTAGACTGCCCCTCGGTTATTGTAGGCTAGAGCAAAGTCAGATTTCAGTTTGATCACTCGGTCAAGATCCGTCAGGGCGGGTTTATAGTCGCCTTTTTGCATGTAGGCAATACTGCGACAGAAATAAACCAGGCTTTGGTCTAATGCTGTGATACTTTCTACACGCTGGCTCAGCGCATCACTGAAGCGGGCGATCGCGGCATCCCAATCGGCGGCAGCAACCCGGATCATTCCCAGCGTAAACAGGCTCAGATAACTCATCTCATTCGAGAGACGAGTTTGCAGGGTGAAACTTTTTAGATCGGCGATCGCGGCTTGTTGTAACTGCCCTCTCGCGCTCTGTCCCAGTTCAGGCAGTTCTTTCGGTGGACGCAGGACTTCAAAGTGGACGCTGAGCGGGATTACGGTACCCGTGTTTCTGTACCACCCCCAGATGACGATGGTTGCTTTACGCTTTTCCCCTTCGGTTCGGGCAATCTCGCCACCTTCTTGTTCGGTAATGGATTTGTTTAAGGCTTGAATCTTAACATCAGAGTATTTTCCCGTCGCTTGACGAAGCTGATTGATGACTGTCTCCGTCATCCCAGAGTTTTTTGTGTCAGGACTATCAAAGTCTGCAACCAGAACAATAATATCCTTGGGCGGGAGACTCTCACTATATTTCCAACCCGCAACACCAGAAGCACAGAGAATCGGAATCATAATCAGCCCAGCGATCGCGAATCGACGTATCCGTTTTCGTTGTCGTTCCTTTTTTGCCTGGGCGTTCACTTGCTCATCCGAGAGTGCTGGCTGAAGGAGCGATCGCCCTTTATCCTGTTGCTCTGGCTGCCAAAATCGAGCGTAATACAGACAAATGCCCAGAAGTAACAAAATGGCAACACCCAGTGAGGTCAGAGCAACCAATCCAGCATCTTTGTCAGCAAACAGTTTGACAAATCCATAGACACCAGAAATGAACGAGACAACTGCCAGAACAGGGCCACTAAACTTTTTTAAGAACGACTCCAAGCTAGAGTTGGGGTTATCGCGATCGCTCATGAGCCGCTCCTTATGCAACTCCTATGCAACTATGCTATTTCAAGGATACGTCAAGGCAGCGCCAATAAACTTCAGATAAACCCTGCTCATGTTAGGCTTCGATCTTACCAAAAGGCTTCCACGTGCCGTCCATCATGCAAACGTACCCTACGTACCCCAAGTCGTCGTTTTCAATAAGCTGCGGGCTGCTGTTATAAACGATGTCTCCCGGCTGTCCTGTGCCATCAGCAGGTTTTTGGCCGCGGCTGATCTTAATTGGACTATTTGCAGGCCCAAGTAACATTTCACCGAATCCCTGAAGCCATGGATCACGTGGATGGCCTGGTCCAGTTAGGTAGGTAGCTATGTACCGATTACCAAGCTCGCGTAATTTGAATGGTGTACCGTCGGGCTGCTTTGGCACTGGCAGCGCGGCTGCATTCTCAGTGGCCCATATTTTATTGTCTTCGTCCCAACGCACCACATAATTATGGTCGCCATATTTTCCCCAAGCATAGAGAGTTGTTGGGTCTGTCAGGTCATTGGGAAACCCAACGTATAGCTTGATAGTATTGAAACTCTTTCCAAATTTCGGAATCTGATCTTTTGGAAACATGATACTTGCTCGGTTTGGAACCTCGAAGGGATGAACATTCAAGTAATCTTCAGCGATAAACGCCACTGTATCGCTCGTAAATCCTTTGGCTGACGACCCGCCAACCCACACACTTCCGCCAACTGCTAGACGATTAGGCTCGCTTGCTTCTGCAAAGCAACCAATGAATGAAACTTGGCCCGGAGCCTCGGATGAATAGCCGCGTCCTTTTGTTTCCTCAACATAGCAGCCCACGAAAGTGTTACCGCCGAATGAACCGTCGTAAATGCCGTTGCCCTCCACAGTGAATATCTTCGCCCCTGAGCAAAAGCCTCCCTGAGTCTCACTCTTGTCTGGATCGACATTGTCCGGATCGGCGCCACCATGTCCGCCGATGTGAATGCCGTGCCCACCGCAAGACTCAATGTAAACATCATGGATACGCCACTGGTTAACATTGGTCTTAGCAATCTTTTTAACGCGAATCCCGGTTCCCCTGAAGCCCTTGATATAGACGCGCTGCACTGTTGCCGTTGTGCCCATCCAAATTCCAGGGGTTTTTAGACTGGTGCCTTCTAACGCAGGCGGATCAAAATTACCTGCATTGAACGGGGCTGCCAGGTTTGTCACCCACTCCTCCTCAGAAATGATTTGAAGGTCACGAATGACACATTCGCTGCCGTCCGCCGTGCCGTCGCCCCGGTCAATGATGAGTGACTTGCCAGCGGGAAACTTCAAGACGGATTCGCCTTGCAAGCCGGTTCCAAATAGTTCGAGGGCACGAATAATGTGAAGATCGTCGTTGAGGTAGAAGACTCCTGGCGGGACAAATACTCGTCCCCCCCATGAGTAATCTATGCCATCCACAACATTCTTCATCACGGATTGAATCAAATGAAAGGCAAGGGTATTGGCTGCCCTTGCGCCAGGGGTCGTATTGTTTGGAACCGCTCCAAAATCGCGAATGTCAATTGCTGTGCTCATTGAATTCTCCAATATGCTCGATCAAGACCAATCAAGTCGGGTAAAGTAGGCAACCTCTGTTCTGATAAAGGGCTGCAATCAAGCCTCCGATAGCTGTCAGTCAGAAGTAGGGTGGTCAATGCCTCGAAAATCTTTCGGACAGACTTACACAAATTAATAACAATGTCCCTGATGCTTAACCGAGTGAGGATTCGATTATAGATACGGATCGTTCGATCGCTTTGTTGAAGGACTCACCCAATTGAGTGCCCTCGAATTCAGCTGAGGTCACTGCGAGTCGAGCGGCGAATCCAAGGTGGAAATCGATCAACCATTCCGGGTGCGGTTCTGGCTCTGGCAGTGGAATCGGTGGCCACCCAGGGGGCCACTTAGGCCATTTCGGAGGAGTGGGGCACCAGTTTTCGAGGTCGTTGAATACAAGTCCCAGATCCTGTCCAAAGCGCTCTGTGAGCCAACTGGTGTGGATGAATTCGGCAGCGATCGCAGCACCCAACTCATGGGGTGGGAGTGGCTGGGGGTTAAGTGCAACCTGTGAGAGCCGACTCAATGGCCCGCGCGGGAAGATGATATCGTAGATAGCCGGATTACGCTGCCCAAGAATAGAAAGTAGTTGACGAGAAATAGCCATATAGTCTCCTTTTAGGGGGAATGAAGCAGACAAAAGATCCCGAAACTATTGTTCAGCAAGGGATCATCAGGGGCGAATCGAAGTGTTAAAGCTCAAATTCTCCAATTAAAATTGCAGAGCAAATCTCAACATCTAGTAGCTTTGAAGTATGTAGATGTGGTGTTTCAGAAGTATCAATCTTGATTTTGACGTTTGCGATCGCAATCTGACAGTACCTTTGCGGGTAATTGGTAGCTGTCTATTTTCCCAGGCAAAAGTAGACGGCTACCGTGCAACTGACTTTACATCTAAAGGATTGGGATGATTTCGAGGATTATGAGGAAACTGGGGGCTTCATGGATGGCGATCGCCATGCTCAAACTTGCTTTTTTGAACGGTTAGCAAATTCGTAGAGTTAATGTGGGCATTGCCCACCTACCACTCTGCATCGTCGCTCATTCATTCACTTGAACTGTTCTCAGCAATATCAGTCTCTCAGCCAACGGCCCCCAGTTGTGTCGCACCTTGTTCAGTGAGTTTAGAGCCAAGGGCGGAGAGCACCTGCTGCAACTCTCCATTAGTGAAAGTAGTTGCTGCTGATTCAAACTGCGTTCCAAGAATGATCAATTCAAGAGGATTGAATCCTTCAACCTCTTCATTGCGCGGGCGAGGTCCCGGAAATGGACTTTTACGGGGTGGCGTACCGCAGTAATCATCAAAAAAGAGCTGTAATCTTTGAATTGCCAAATTGCTTACAGGAGCTTGTGCATCCTGTATTGAATCTGCAATATCTTGTAGATTTGCAATGCTGTTGATAATCTCCTGTGCCAAAACAGTTGTGTAGGTAAGACGAGGGGGTAGGGGTTGAGGATTCAGAGCAACTTGAATTAAAGGATTTTGGGTACTGGTAATCCATGAGTCTGGTTGCGGACCAGATCGCCACGGGTCTGGTTGGGGTCCAATCGCCCATCGAATTTGATTGAACGCTCTGCGAATCACAGGATCCCAGGGACCGGGCGGTAATGGATTATCGGGATCGGGATAGCTGCCAATAAACGGACTCAGAAGCGAACTCAGTGCTTTGCGAGAGAGCGTAATCGTGTCGCTCATTGTTTCCTCCATTGAATTTATAAACTTGATCAGTTTCTTTGAGCACGGATGTTGTCACAGATGAAACGAAAGGCAGGAGCGTTCAACGCTTCAGGAGCATTCAGATTTCTAAAGTGCTTTCCATACCAATCATCAACACTAGGTGCTTGCTGCTCTAGGTCAAAGTCTCTTGACTACGACTTTTGGGACCATTGCAGATCGATTAGTCAGGGCACTTATTATGTTCGACCCAAACGAATATTTTGAGAGATGTAAAAGAAACGGTCATCATTCAGAGCCTTGACGCTATTTAAATCAGGAGTATTCTCACCGAACCAATCATTTACGATGCTCGCCTGCTCTTCAAGACCAAACGCTGATGACCACGGAGCATGCTCACGCACCTTCGTCTTGTCGTATTCATAGTTAGTGTCAAATAAAGCTTTACATAATAGCCCAGGAAGAAACGTATTGTGATGAATTTGCCAAGCGTGGGTGAGTTCGTGGATTAGCACTTCACCTGGTGCTTCATAGCCACTTCGAACATTGCGCTGGATATCGGGTTCAAGGGTGTGATCGAAGTTTTTTCCCATGTTCACTAGAATCGAACCGTCAATTCCTGGTACAACAAACTCACGATCAACAGCTCCATTAGCATTTTGACCAGGGCGATACAGATCAGTAATTATGATGCGTTCAATCGGCAGAGTACCCTCGAAAACTTTGTTCGCCAGTGCGATCTCTTGATCATTCATTGGTCGGAATCGTATGTCGGTGAGTGCTGCCGTCACTACTCCCGCTACGAGTGCAGGGATGATTGCGCTTGGGCCAAACAAAAGAAGAAGCCCACCGCTGATGGTAATACCTGCAAGAATGTTTGGATTGCTAAATGTAACACCTGTAGCGGAACCAAGCTCAGCTCCAAGAACAATAACTGCCCCAACAGTTCCTGCGAATTGAGCTGCGACATACGTTTCAACTACTGTCTTGGCGACATCAATCAAGCCACCAGTGATGCCAGAAATGTTTTTGTCGAGATTCGTTTCGAATTTTGGACCCGAGCGCAAAGCTGTCCAATACTTGCGGATAGATTCACTGACGTTGTTCTCATTCCAATCTTTCTGCCGATCTCCAGGTGTATCGGTTCCGAAAACACGCCCACTCGCCTCTACGACAATCACTACACCTGCGGCGCATCGAACAGAAACCTGAACCTTATAGGCGAACGAGGGAAAACCGGTTGCTCGCAGGTATCCACGAAAGGTATAGGTACCGTCACTTCGCATAATAAACTCGACTTCGCCATGGAGTGCATCAGCATCTAGTGGGCTTCGAAAACTTTTTTCCTCAGGTTGATCCAGATGCCGCGTAAGCTCAGTAAGAGAGAGCGGGCGCGTTAGCTGAAGTGAAGTTGCCAAATCACTGTGGATGATTTTCATATCAGGAAACCACGATTTTTGAATTGCTTGACGCAGACTTTTCATGACTTATTTCCTCCTACTGCAATGCGATCAGAATCGGAATCAGTCCTTGATCCGCTTGGAGCGGGCGCAACGCTTTGCCAATCACCGCACCAAAGGCTTGCAGCGGATCGGTTACTTTCATTGCATGACCGGGAGTAGGAGAAGTTGCGAGTAGATCACCAACTTCGATCGCTCCATAACTTGCATCCACTTTGCAATACACTTTGCCTATCAGCGCGATCGGCATTCGGTTATTTGAGGCCTCCTGCTTATCTAAAATCAACCCTGGCTTGTAGTTGCCTGCACCAGAAATCACACCAGCAACGCGCTTGTCGTAAGCTCGATCGCTAGGTCGTAGAGCACCTTCGGAGTCAATCACCATGACGGTTCCTGGCTCGACTTGTTCGATGCAGACAATGTCAAAATCTTCAGCGCAATCAGCGTTGGTCAGTTTGATATCGCCCGTAACTTCTACGTCTCCTTCAAATAAGCCAGCCAGCCTACCCCCTTTTCCATGCACCCCAACTCCAGTTTTACTTTCGCCGAATATAGCATCGCGGGTTTTGCTGATTCCATGAATTTCATTGGGAACAAATACATCAACGCCCAATCCTAGGAGCACCAGATCCATGTTGCTCAGACTTTGAAGGCGAGATCCCAGATGGGTTATTGCATCAAGCTCAACAATCAATATGTTGCGCATGTCATCGATGCTGAGGGTTTTGAGTTGCGCGTCGTCACGAATCCTGGCGGTTCGTAGGAAGACGAGAACTGCCCCCATTCCAGCCAGATCGAAACTGTTGAAGGATTGAAAATTATTTTGATTGCTGCGATTTGTAAGCTCAACGATGAGGGTGTTTCGCTGGTCTTCTTCAGACATGGCGTTGAGTTCATACTGTGTGCGAAATTGTCCAGCCAGCAATACGCCTCGAAGGAAGGTGTTTTGCTTTAGCGAGATGCCTGTGTCAAACCTCCCCAACCCGATCGCCACAAGGTCAATATTGTTCAAACCTTGGAGTTCCAGTCCCCTCCCCGTTATTGCATCAAGCTCAACAATCAATATGTTGCGCATGTCATCGATGCTGAGGGTTTTGAGTTGCGCGTCGTCACGAATCCTGGCGGTTCGCAGGAAGACGAGAACTGCCCCCATTCCAGCCAGATCGAAACTGTTGAAGGATTGAAAATTATTTTGATTGCTGCGATTTGTAAGCTCAACGATGAGGGTGTTTCGCTGGTCTTCTTCAGACATGGCATTGAGTTCATACTGTGTGCGAAATTGTCCAGCTAACAAAACACCACGTAATAGAGACATGATTCACTTTCCTTGGTGGATGGTATGTAGAATAGCGGGGAACTTATCGTAACTAACTCTATAGCTGTCAAACGGTTGAGCTAACCGGATGGTGACAACCTTTGCAACTCAACATGAATGCGGATGGAGTGCTCGTTTATTAGGATCAAATTGATCGCTGAGTCCAGGCATTGCTTTCTCTCCTTATCTAAATTACTGATTACTTCTTGCAAAATTCTGACGAATCAACGGAGTACATAGGTCTTTGATACTTTTGAAAATAGTTGAGGTCAATTCGATCTTTGACCCATATAGATGTTAAGAACTTGTTACAACTTCTGGGATTTTTCGTACAGGTAAGGATTAATTTGAATAGCCCCAAATCAACATCTTTAATGTGTATGGAAACTTTAACGGTTCAGGATATACAAAAGCTGCTTCATGCTATTGAGGAACTCCATTCACTCCATGACCTTGGTTCCTTTGGTGCCAAAGCACTTGCGATCGTCCATCAACTGGTTCCAAGCGAAATTCCACACCTACACATAACTAATTTTCAATCGTGCAGCGAATCGCGTATTTATCTGCCTGGTCACTCTGGCTTTCCTGCTGTCATAGATGAGGTAATGCGCCACCATTTCACAGAGCATCCAATTGTCCAGAATATGCCGCTTGCGCTGCGCAATGTTTGTAAAGTTTCAGATTTTATCAGTTGGGAGCAGTTGCAGAAACTTGAGGGATTTTATCAGCAATGCTTGCGAGTCGCCGGTTGCAGAGAACAGATGACTTTGTTTCTGTCAGACCCTCAACCTCAGAGTTGGTATCAGCTTGCACAGCAGAATGCCTCTCTGGTAGGGATTTCCCTAAATTGCAGTCGGCGTAATTTTACGGAGCGCGATCGCCTCATCCTCAATCTTCTGCGTCCTCACCTGGCTCAGGCATATCAAAACGCACGACACTATCACCAGATACAGCAAAATCTGACCCAACTGCATCAGTCTCTCGATCGTCTGGGTTTGATTATTGTGAATACTTCTGGGCAGATTCAACTGATGACATCCCAGGCTACTCAGTGTTTGCAGAACTACTTTGCAAAACCAATAAACTCCCAACTTCCAGACTTTCTATGGGCATGGGTCAAATATCAAATCTCCTCAATAGAAAAATCGGACTCGCAAGAGGCTTGTTTACCGCTCCGAGTTGAACACGCTGGTAAGCAACTTGTGATTCGTTTGGTCATTGAATCCGATAAGGACCGATATTTACTTTTGATAGAAGAGCAGGTGCTGTCTCTACTGCCTGCACTCAACCTATTGGGGTTAAGTTCACGAGAAACCGAAATTTTGTTTTGGGTAATTCGAGGTAAAGACAATCAAGCGATTGCACAACAGTTGAGTCTTTCTCTCAGTACGGTGCGAAAACACTTGGAGAGTATCTTTCGCAAATTAGGGGTACACAGCCGAACTGAAGCGATCGCTCAAGCACTAGACAAGTTGGGTATTCTTACTTCGCTATCGACGGTGTGATCGTCGAATTTGAATCGGACAGCAGCTTACATACTGTCTCTGGAGCAATTCTGGAAGGATAAATTGCAATTAGGTAGCTGGGCAATCACAGGGCGTTGTTCACACCCCCTTCACCTGATCAGCGATCGTACCCAACCACCTGAAGCTGCTGACTCTGCACCAGGTTCGCAAACTGCTCGAATCGTTTAGCATCGGTAGCTGTAATTCTGGTAGCCGCCATCGCGATTTCTCCCTGATGCAGTTTCAAAATGATTCCCCGTCGAGATTGAAGGACGCGATCGGGTAGGATGGCGCGATCGTCTCCAGCAGGTAAAATTCCATGCCCCGTTGCCAGGACATACAGCCCATCCTTCTGGGCAAAGACCGTGTAATGCTTTTTGCCTTCAAACAACATTCCGTTCGCAAAGGGTCGTCCCACGGCTACCAGAATCGTTTTGGCATCGTCTGCAACGCGCTCCACCTGTTGCTTCCATGCCGTCTGATCCTTGGCAAATGCCTGCCTATCTGGTTCATCCAAAGACCGCCCTTCCGCAAACGCTTTGCCCACCTGTTCAATTTTCAGTAAATGCCGCTCAGAACGCCCGATATCCTTTGCCTGCCGATACCAATCGCGCAAATTCTGGAGTGACGGTTGCTGAGTCTCTGGTGGTGGAACGGTGGATGAAAGTCTGTTCATGTCTGGTTTTGTCCAGGCTGTCCAGGCTGGATCAGCCATAGCAGAAGTAGAAGTTGCCGACTCAATGGAATTAAGCGTGAATAAAGCAGGCTGCTCAACCTCCTTCGATCTTTCCACCTCTTTGATCTCTAAACACTCGATCTCTTCCGCTTGTGAGGGATTCATTTCCTGTGGTGGGTGGAGGGCGATCGCGATCGCTTCTAATTCCTGTTCAGTCAACTTACAGGGATTCTTTGCTGCATGATACTCAATCCCAATTTCAATCACCTGCTGGCGTTGATCAGGAGATGCGATCGCATACCACTGCCAAAGCTGGGCAGATTCTTCCTGCCGATTCCAAGATTTTGCGGGTTTACCCACCAACTGATCATTCCAATCCTTGCACCCTTCTGGCACTTGCCGGATTAACCTGAATGCAGAAAACTGTCGGGCAATTTCCCATGCCTGTCGATTGCCATCCCGGTCATTGTCCTGTGCCAGGATGACCGTGCCGCCTCGCTCCAGCACTTGCTGAAGAGTGTTCATCGGAATGGTGCCATTGCCATCGGTAGACAGATAAACGGTTCCTCCTCCCTGCCGCTTGTGAAGGGTTGCGTAGGAGAGGGCATCAATCCCTGATTCAGTAAGCACAACCTGCTGCACGGCTCCTTTGCCTTGTTGAAACCAGAAAAAGCCTTCCTCGCGTTTGGTTCCAGGAGTCAGTCCTTTGAAGCACTGACCCTCTGCATCGGGAATCGTACCCCGCAAATTTGCACCAATCGCTTCTCCCCGTTGAAAGTCCGCTTCCAGGTGATGCCGGAAAATCATCACGTTGCCACGACAATCCGCATTAATCAATCCGCGTTGGTGCAGAGCATCAATAAATTTTTCAGGCAATTTGCGGTCTGTCACCAAATACTGGCGCACGACTTCCCATCGGGTCTCATCCCGAATATTGCAGGCAGGAAGTTTCTCCGGGGCAGGCTCCGAATGCGGTGGTGGAGCCGCTCTACTAGAAACGGTGGGGTTAAAGAGGGAGGTATCTCCGGCTAACCAGGACACCGCTTCTTTGTAGTCACAACCTCGCACATGCATGACCAGATCGATCGCACCGTATTTCCCGGTTGCATCCGTTGCATACCAATCCGAGAAGCTGTGGTCGTTGTTATAGAGACTGATGTTGCAGCCATTGCCTTTCCACTTTTGCGGGTCATGCTTATCTTGTTCCAATCCCAGCAGCATCGCAATTTCGCTCAAAGGGAGTTCTCTCATCTGGTCAGCAATGTGTTTCCAGTCAGGCTGCTCTCGACTTGGCACACTTCGTTTGGGCTTCTCAATCAGTTTCGTCTGTCGCTGAAGACTGCGCTTTTCCATCTCCTGTTGAGCTACCACCCGAACTGCTAGATGCATAAATTCAGTGCTTAACTGGCTGCGCGATCGCTCTGGGTAATCAAGCATGAACGCTTCCAGATGAACTTGTCCTGCTTGCGTCTGCTCATGAATATCGGCCAGTGCTTTAGCGGGTTCTGACTGGTTAGAAAGCCATTTTCTAAACGGTGACTGGATGCGGTCTATCTCCTTATCCAAAACCTGCAAAAATTCAGCCTGAAGTTGCTCTGCGGCAAACTGGGCATAGGCTGTCACGCTGGAGATTGCTTCATCCATCGCCCCTAAATCATCGCGATGGATCTGCGCTTCATAGAGCCTGGAGGGATAGTCGCACCAGTTGACAGTTTCGCCTCGAAATTCAAACCGCAAATAGTCATCCGACTCTTCAAAAACCTGAACTTGAATGTCTCCAACCTCCAGAGAAGTAATGCAAGTGGATAACTCAGCTTCTGGCTCATGCAACCCTTCTGGTTGAATAGGAGTGGCTTCAGAGTTGGAGGAAACTTCTACCTGTGGCTGTTTCTGCCCAGCCAAAATCGCGGCTTCAGCAAATCCCTGTTCTAAAATGTTCTGGGAAAAGATCTCAGCAAAAGCTCGATCGGGTGCCCGATGTTCGCCACCTCGAAGGGGATCTTGAACGGCTGTCTCCCGAAACCAGAGTTTCCCATCTGGCAGCACCTGGAACACCATTTCCGTATCGATAAAGGTGTCAGAATTAGCGGTCAAATAGTGGGTGAAATAGAGCGCATCTCCCTGCCGCTCAATCACCAACGGGATATACGGTTCGTTCTCAATCCGCAAATGAAACTCTTCCCCTTGCAGAACGGTTTCAGACAAGCCTGCCTGCTGCAAAAATCGCGCCACATTTTTGGCGGCTGCACCTGTTTGCTCATTCACAGGAGCGATCGCAAGTTTCCGCTCTAGAACCTCGCTTTCAGCTTGAGAGTCATTGAGCGATCGCTCCAGCGTGGCAATCCCACTCACCTGTTGCTGCATCGCTAAATGCACTGACAACACCTGCCGAAGCTCATCCCACTGCCTGTATACGGGTGGAGCCTGCACCGCAGGTAAGGGCATCTCAGATTTTCCCCGTCCCTCAATTACCAGCACATCAATTGGGAAGGTAGTGCCTTGCTTGGCGTAAAGGTCACCGGAGACGGTGAAATGCTGCATCACGTTGTAATTGTGGTAGAGCGTGTAGAAGAAGGAACGGCTTTGCCCTGTGTTGTATGCGTCACGAGAGTCCGCTCCTGTTTTCTGCTCCAACGGAGCACCCAGCACCAGCACCGCTCGTCCCTCATCTTTCAGAGCCGCCAATGCCTTGAAACTAATCACATGATCAATCTGGCTGGTTTCATACTCGCGGGTTCCAGCGACTGGATTGGGCAGCTCAATCTGCCATCGCTTCACGGCTTGCGTTTGCTGATCGAAAACAGAGCCAAAGGGCGGATTGAGAATCACCCGGTCTTTTGACTTCGCCCCTGGTCGATAGTGAGCGGCATCGTATTCCGTGACGGTATACCCCTGTGCCCTCAATTCGGTGACTCGTTTTGGGTCAATTTCATTCGCTTCAACCAATCGAGGTTTGGCATTGGTCAGCAGCGAGCCATTGCCTGCTGTCGGTTCGTAAACCGTCATGTCTGGGGTAATGTTGCCTAGCTGCTGGGCTAACCAGGCGATCGGTATTGGAGTACTGTATTGCTGATGCAAAATGCTGGTGGAGGTACGGGCTGTCAGGCGAGGTTGGCGCTGGTAAAGTTCCACCAGTTGATCAAACACTTCCAAAGGGTCATTTGCGTTTCTGGCAAGCCCTTTCGCCAACCGTACAATGCCTTTCTCAATACACTCCTCGATCGCCTTGTCGGTCAGTTCCTGCTCGACTCCCATTTCTGCCAGGTGATCAGTGGCGAACTTTCGCGCTTGTCGAATATCTGGAAAGCCATGTCCCTGAGCAAAGTAGTCTCGATACGCCAGGATCAAACCTTCCTGAACATCTTGGGAGTCTGCAAACACATTCAACTGCTGCTCAACACCCGGCAGCGGAATCACTCGTTCTGAGTCTGTATCACTGGCTTCTACCTGATTTTCAAGCCGCTGACGGGCTTGCTCTAGACGCAGTTGCTCCTGAGCTTGACGCTGTTCCTGCAAGGCTGCAATGCGATCGGTGATTTGTTCTGTTGAGATTTCCAGTTCTGTGGCATCTAAATCAATCTGTTGGTTCTCTTTGAACCATTCCATGGTTTGCACGGTTGTTCCAGTGACCTCTCTAGCCGTTGCTTTCCATTTCTCATCAAAGACAGCTAACTTTGTCTCTGAAAACTTCCGTTCAAGTACGTCTAAAAATTGCTCGGAGCGCTCCATTGGCACAAAGCCCTGCATCCCTTTAGACCGTTTGGCAAACTCCCCTGCCGCCGTCAGAGCCATCAACTCTGGATCTTTGTAATAGGCGCTGCCATCCCGTTTGGAACTGGGAACTTCCAGCAGCAGCCCTGGCTCGGTTGTTCCTTTGATCGTTCTGAACGTGTTATGAACCACCAGTGCCTCATCCAGCGTTTTGAGGGTCACTCCCCGTGATTGGGTGATGCTGATAAACTGGCGCTGCTGGTCACGGGTTTCCAGCACAACAGGCATCGCTGCCAATGCCTTCTCGACATCAAACTCGCGGGGCAACAGCAAGCCCTGGCGTACCTGTTCACGATTGTTGGTGAAATTGATGTATTTCTTGCCCAGGGGAGAAGCCAGCAGGTTGCCTGTAACAATTTGCCGGGTTTCGTAGGAGTCTTTTTGTAAATCATCAAACAGTTGATGGATCGGAACCGACTCAAAGGGCGGGCGATACTGGTGTCCCACTTCAACGGGAGCAATCCAGCATTTATTTTCAACGTTGATTTCTGAGAGTTTTAGCGTCACTTCTCGTGCTGCATCCGCAACCGCTATCCTGAACTTCCAGGCTCCTCCTGCCAGGGGATTTTGTACATCCTCTATTCGTTTAACCTGGACGACAATTCCATACAAAGCACCTTCTTGGTTGAACAGTCGCACGGGTTGTCCAACTGGGCAGAGCAGCAGGCGATCTTGTAGTCGGGCCAGGTTTCCAGCTAAGGCAGCTTGCTCTCGCTCCAGGTTTTTCGATTCAGTTTCTTTATACACTCGCTGAATCGCTTTCTTTTCTTTCTCCAGTTGCTTTTGCTGTTCTTTTGTCGGATTTTCAATGTTCTCTAATGCATCCAGACGAGTGTGAATATCTTTCAGTCTTTCAGTTTGCTCTGTTTTCAATTGCTCGATCTCGATCGCTAGCTCCTGCACTCGCTGATTCACGGCATCGGCAACCTGGTTAAACACCTGCTCTGCCTGTTCTCTTCCCAGTTTCCGAATCGGAGAATCCACAGCAAAATCTGCGACTGATACTGATGCGATCGCCTCCAATCCCAGTGCTGTCCGAACCCGATTGGCAACATCCAGGGAGGTGAGCGGCTTCCTGAGGGCACGACAGCGGACGACTTCGACATAGGATGCCCCTGCAAACAAACTTTCAGATGTGGCGGGTTTGACCTCCATGCGCCCAACGGTCTGAGCCTGCAAATCCAGAGTCTGTGCCTCTAACAGCGACTCGCCCAGGGCTTCCCGCTGCGCCACATATTCGTTGAAATTTTCCTCCAGGATTTGCATCAACTTTTCCTGCTCGGGCAAGGAGAGAAAGATGCTCCTGCCTGTGACCCGATTGATCGCCCCCTCGTTGTTATCTGGACGTGCAGTGGGAAATCCCAAAGGAAAATCCAGTTTGCGGTGTAGACCTGGAAAATCCTGCATGACTTCTACAGCCACTTCATCGCCATGCCGATTCAGGAAATCGGGACCATCAATTTTGATTGCGGATTGCCGACTGCCTGTGGTGTTGGCGTTGAGGCTATCCATCTTGCGGCGAATTGTAGCGGCGATCCGCTGTTCGTAAGGCACGCTATCGGCAAACACCATCGAAACAATCGGTAAACCATAGGAGCCTGGGATGCCATGTTGCGATCGCACTTCACCCCAACCCGGATTCCCGTTTTCGTTCCAGTCAGGCGTATGCTTGCTCGGATTTACCTGCCCCGTCCGATTCACCCGTCCCAAGCCCTGCATAAACTTATTGCCGTCTGGGTGCGCTTGGGCAACGATATCTTCTCTTTGTCGCTGATCCTTGACGCTGCGACTGGCATGACCGCTCCAGCCAGTCGTCAGGTTGGTGATGATGGCATCTAGGGCACCATTGTTGTAGCCATTCTTGACTTCGCTCCGAACCGCAGGCTCACTGGCATGAACCAGTTTGAGAGTGGGAACGCCACTACTGTAGTCGATGCCCAAACTACGACCTGACATTTCACCAATTTGGTATCCCGCATCCCGCAACTTCTGAAGAATGGCATCGATGGGACTGATGGGCACCGTCCACTGTCGTGCCTTGGCTTGTTGCCGGATCTCCTGATCCAATTGGAGGGCGCGATCGCTCAATTCATCATCCCTCAAATATTGGCGGATTTTTTCGCCATAGGGCTGACCAATCGTCACGGTGCGACATTTGTTGAGCTGACGAATAATCAGATCACCAAAGTCTAAATCAATCACGGGAGAGGCATTTAGCCACTCCTGGTAGCGCTGTTTGGTCAGGCGTTCTAGTTCCGGTTCTGTGAGTGCCTCATTGCGCTGCTCAAATTCAGCTTGAATGTCCTGGGCAAAGTCTTCTCGCTGGGTGTTTAGATACTCTTCCAGCAAGCTCTGCATGGTGTTATAGAACTGAATCTTGGGCTTTCTCCCGGATTCAATGGAGGCGATCGTTGCCTGGGCAATGCCATCGACTTTGAGGCTGAATAGCAACTGCTGGGTAAAGTTGTGGGACGTGCTGGTAAAATTGGTACTGTCTACGGACGCTTCCCCAGAACTGGCATCGGAAGCCTGCACCTTTTCGCCACTGGCTCCCCAGTATTCTGCCATCGCCTCAACCGCTTCTTTTTTAGCCCGATCAAACTCCACAATTTTTGCCATCAGGTCGATGGCAGCACTCAATTCTTCCAGGTCGATCTGAATCGGAATAGGTTGGAACGCAACGCCTTCCATGCTTTTTTCTAACCGAACCAGTTCCCCAGCTAATGCCAGCTTGTTGGTGAAGTCCTGTTGCCCTGGAATACCCTGAGAAACCAACCTTTTTGCGATCGCTTCCGCTGACGAGCCAACTTCTTGAATTTCGCTTTTGGAAGCCAGCAACCGAGTCAGCACATGGGGATCTCGAAAGGCCGTTGCCGAAAGCAGCACATAGGCATCGCTGCGGGGCAGGACATACTCGGTCATAAACACGGCAGTGCTGCGAATATCCTGCCCATTCGCTTGCTTGTCTTTATCCTTCAACGTCAACTTGGGCAACGCACCCGCCCCACCGCCACCGAGGTCACACTCATCCAGAATGAAGGTGGCGCTGGGCGCAATGGTTTCCAGAAAGGTGCGGCGGATTGAGCCTTTCTGATTGAGTTGGTCATAGGTGGTGAAAATGCAGTTGTATGCGCCCAGCGTGCCATCGTTCTGAAATTGCTGAATTAGTCGCTGGATTTCCCGCTCTTGCTGTTTCGTGTCCGGAGTCTGAATCCGTCCACGCACAGTGCCATCGGGAGCAGTCAGTGCTAAATCAAGATGGGAGTTGGTAAAGAAGGGGCGAATGTGCTCAGCCACCCCGGTATCGACCATATCCCTTGCCAGCATATCCACGTAAAGGTCGGGTTTCGCCGTTATGAAAACGGCAATTCTTTGACGAGTTGAGACATCATTCTCTGCAACTGGACTCACAATAGGCGCAATCAAGCCGCTGACAATCCGCCCTTTCCCGGTGCCTGTGTCGTTGGCAATCAGCGTCGGTCGTCCCCGGTCTTGATTGAAATAGGCGATCGCTAACCCATCAATTTGTTCGGCGGCATAGCGCGAGTGGAGAGTTGGGACATCACAGCCCAGACGAGTGGCAACAAGGTCATCGATCGACTGCTGGGTGACCGCTTCAACCCGGTTCAAGCTGATCTGCATGGCGGTTGCCATCGTCGTTGGACACAGGGTTTCAATCGACTGCCCCTTGCTTCTTGGCACATAGGAAACCTGTGCGACCTGCTCTGGGTCGCGATTTTGCTCAATATCAGTCATGTCAGTTATACCTGGTCAAATGCTTCGGTTAGCCAGCCTTGAAGGGTCGTTTCATTCCGTATACACGCTGCAAAATCTGCACTCTCCTCTCGCCCCAGCAATGGCACTGGAAATGACATCGCACCATCGGGAAAAACTCGATCTGGCAACTCGCGTCGCAACTGATTGCACAGGGTGATGGCAATCTCCCTGGTATTTTGCTTCGGAGTAATGGTTGTTGCTAATTCTGTGGGAACCCTCTGACACATCCATCGGATGGTTGCGGTGTAAATCTGACGGGAGTCATCTCCGTCTTCCACAGCCATCTCCGAGACATAATTCTCCATCCAGTCAACCATGTGCCATTCAATCCGTCGTGCCAGCAGACGATAGTAAACCGCCTCCGATGGAATTTCAGTCAACCCTGGTGGGGCAAACGCCAGATTCCACCCAAAACCCTGCCCGCTGCCCGTCCAACTTGGCGACCAGGCACGACCAAAATTCAAAAACTCTTCGTACGTGAGTTCGTAAAGATTGATGCTCATTGTTCCTACCTCGTTTAACACTGTTGCGATGGCTCACTCAACCAATTTCTGCGTGGGGTCGGTTCGGTTCAGAGGGCTGACTGGTGTGCTGCTCCACCAGTTTCATCGCCTGAGCAAAGCGACCGAAGTCTTTTTGCTCCAGATTGGACATCATCTCCTGCCCATCCCGGTGGTAGAGCACACCCCGCCCATCTAAGGCAGAAATAGTGAGGGAATCCGGATCGATTTGAATCCGATAGTGCTTGCCCTGATAGTCCTGGGTTTGATGGAATTCCGCCACAATTTGTGCCGCCGAAGCAAATGCCTCACTTTTTTCAGCATGGTGCTTCTCAGCCTGGGCACTTCCTCGGATCGTGGTGAGGTCTTCACGAAGATCGTCGATCGCTCGATAGTCTGTACGGGAAATGCCCTGTTCTGACTTAGAAAGAATCGTCAACTTGGGTTCACCAAACAGCGTTTTCTCTGCTTTGAACCGCATCAACTCCCTGCCTGTCTCTGCATCACTCAGGGCGAAATTGTTTTGCCCATGCAGTTCAACCCGGAAACCCTGATGCTCATAGGATTGTTCTTGAGTCCGGGCAAAGCCTTTGTCAAACAGGTTGTAGGCAATCCTGGCTGCCCGCTGTTCTCGAATCGCTTCGGGTCGAGAGGCCAGCCATTGCCCCGCCCGCTCCAGGCCATGACCCGCCATTTCAACAGCTTTGCTTGCTCCTTCTTGAACGGTATGAGCAGCGGTACGCTGAAACGTTTTGAAGGAGTCGCTTTCCAAGCCCTGTTGAAGGGTTTGAACGGCTTGCACCGCCTGCTTACCAAGGTCATTAACTAGCTGTTGAAAGAATTGTTGTTCGATTCCTTGAGGTATTTGTTTCAGAAGGTTCTTGGCGATCGCGATCGCCGGTGGCTCATTGGCTGATGCTTTTGCGTGGCTGTCTTCAACCGGGTCTTGAACCAATGCGGATGCAATCTGCGAATTATCGGTATGGGTTTGCCAAATAAACTCTGGCATTGCTTCCGCAGAGAGTTCTCTGATTTGCCAAACTCCACCTGGATCTTGTGCCCACCCCTGAAAAGTTTGTGCTTCTGTGGGAGTCAGATCTGGATCGGCAAAGATTTCACCCGCCGCCACCTGTACCAGGACGTTCTCTTCTCTGGCGATCGTCCGATCATGACCGTTAGCATCAATCCGGTAATTCCCAATCATGGCAACGGCTGAAACGGAATCTTCTGACAGAGGATTGACCAAATGCTCCGCAGTCTCAGCGATTTGAATCGCAGGATGGTCATTGGATTGTTCTACTGGAGCGATCGGTAACGATTCAGGACTCGCAGGCACCTGAACCGCCCATGCCTCTTCCATAGAAGTTGACGCCAAATCAAACACCTGCTCCTGCCAGAGTGCGTTGGTCGAAATTACCCCATCGCGCTCCTGGCGCAACAGCACCTCATCACCATTGCGGATTTCCAGCATGGGCTTTTTCCCAGCGTAGACTGTGTTTTCAATGGTTTCAGTAGGAGATTCCTTAAGGACGGCTAAAATCACACCCGCTTTATCTTCAGAAAGTTCATTGCGCTGTTCGCCGGATGCCAGTTGTCCAAAAATCACTCGTCCATTTTTGCCGTATTGAATTTTCAAATCCAGTGATGCTGGGTCAATCCCCAATTGCTGGGAGATCACTTCTATGACCTGTGTTGATGCATCTTGATGTTCCATTGCTCACCTCCAATCAACATTCCGCAAGCGCCCTAATACGGTCTCTAGATGCACCATTTCAATTGCACGGTTAATCACGACTTCCCCTTCAACCAGAAACAGCGCCATCTGGTCATCAAACCGCATTTCAAAGAAGGAGGGTTCGTAATTGTCAGGACAATGTCTGAGATAAGTGACTTGCCCATTTTCGGAGCGAACAAACAGCATATCGTCGTATAGAAGTTCAATCGTTGTCGGCGTGTAGCCTGCTGGAAAGGGAGGGCTTGATCGCTCTGTAGTCGCTTCATCGGCCAATTCTGGAGCGGCTAATAGAGAGGCAACCGCCTTAAGTGACAAGCCCCAATCTTTGACGGATGTTCGCTCAGAGTAATCAGGGGACAGAGAATTGAGAAATCCTTCAACTGTAGGCTCCTCGTCATCATTGTCATATTCAGAATCCAGTTCATCCGGTGAAATCATCCATCCATTCAATTGAAAACTGGATGAGTCAGAATTCATTGCCATAGCTATCCTTCCTTATCACTCCAACTCGTATTCATCGCTGTGTTCAAAATGTTCCTCACTGGGATAAACATGAATCTGCTCATAAGCATGAGTAAAGCGTTGCATAAGTTCCTGATACTGCTCCGACCTGATCGCAGGATTAATACGATCGCCCTGAATTGTAACGATCTGTTCGGGATTATCATTCGGGATGACATGCAGGCGATCTCCCTCTAACTTGAAGGTGTAATCTGAGCAGATCAATTCCTGGCTGTCTGTTTTAGTGAAATGGTTTTGCAATCTCCCCACCACGGCGATCGCCTCTGGTGTCAACGGTTGACGCTGCTCACTTTCAGCGCTGGCTTCCACCTCATCTTCAGTCGCTTCCACTGGTTCTCGAAGGTAGGAGCCTGGTTTGACATGCCCCTGGTCATCCACAGTCACCAGTATGGATGGAGCCTGTTGAATTACCTGATCATGAATCGTACTGGAGTCCCCCAGTTGCTGCCCGCTTAAAGCTTCTACCTCTGAAACTGGACGCAGTTCTACATGGGGATATTCAGGATGGTCTGCGATAAACTCTCTGGAAATTGTTTGAACCTCAATGGTTCTTTGATTGGGTGCGCCAAGATACGCGACGTTTTTTGCTTCTTTAGCCTGAGATAAATCGGTTTCAAGGAGCGGTTGTAATTCGTTGACCTCCATCTGTCCCCACTCATTCCGGTGCAGAACAGTATCTCCACCCACTTGAATGTCCACGGCTTCACCAGATTCTTTCGTTCCAGCAGGTTGCTGGATCGTTTGTCTAAAAGCTGCAATCTGCTCTGGCGGAAGTTGTTCTAACTGTTCTCGAATTTCGGGTAGGAAGCCAGCAATCTGAGTGGTACCAATCTGCAACTGTACAGGAGCCAGCAGCAAAGGATTAGTCCCTTCCAGTCGTTCTAGATCGTGACCAGATAGAGCCTGCAACTCTGGCAGAACCTCTAAGTCGATGACGGGTTCCTGCTCCAGTTCTGCATTCCACTGCACCGGGGGGAGTTCAGCCTCTGGCTTGGATTGGGGTAACTCCAGTTTAATTTTTGAGAGCCACTGGGCGATCGCATTCAAAATGGCATTAATGTCATGCTGGACTTTCTCAGCAGTGTGCTCTGAAACAGGAAACATGATTGCTACCTCCTAAAATGCGGACTGCAAGGCACTAACCAAAGAGTCTTTGGCTTTGCCAGCAATAGACGGTTTGGCATTCCCTACCATCGGTAAAATCCGTTCAGCTTCGGCATAGCGCTCTTTCAGCATGGTTTCGGTGTAAGAGCGCAATTCCTCGCGAGACAGTTTGGGTTGGGGACTGCGACTGGTGAGGCGGGGACGGATTTTCTCATTCCACTTGGTTTTACTCCATTGCTGCTGCTCTTTCATGGCTTTGGTCAATTGGATTTTCTGCAAAACGGGTAATCCCATTTCCTCTTTGTTCTGGAAACCGGGATTAATCATCATGCAGGTTCCTGGCTTCATCCGCAGCAGTCGGTCTGGTGAGAAGAGCTTGCGCGTGTGGTCGGTATCAGAGATGTTAGAACTGGCTTTGCCGCCGCTATGCCCCCGCGACTTTTGTTTGCGCTGAATCTCTTCCTCGCCCAGGTATTCGCTGAAGGTTTTAGCGGATTCAATTTCCTGGGGATTGAAGATCGCTTTGGTCGCGCAGTTAGAGAGAATGGTACGTGCGGTTTCTCGTCCGTAGCGGGTTTCTAGTTGTCCGATATCCTGATAGCCGACTACAGAAATCCCACCCGCAGAACGCTGAGTCGCAAGAGCTGTGGCAATATCGATCTGGACGGTTGGTGCTTCGTCGTAGATAAAAACAAACGGGTCTTTCCGGGCTTGAGCCAGATTGAGATTGAGTGCCATCTGCATCGTGCCTGCCAGAAAAGGAGCCATCGCTTTTTTCTTGGCTTTGTCCATACCAATGATGACCAGCTTTTTTCCCTCTAGATAGAGTGGCAGTGAAGTTTTGCCGCAGAAGGCAAAGGCAATTCCGGGTGTGGTGAAGGGGGCAAACAGGTTTTGTGCTGTACCTCGAATACTGTCAGCAGTTTTCTCGGAGCCAGCCACGGACAGGTATTGCCCGAAGGTGGATTTGCTCAGGTAGCTGAGTTTGGAAGCCTGGATGCGCTGGGGTAAATTGGACAAGCTCAAAATCACCTGACACATCATCATGTCAGGATATTTGGTTTGCTTTGCCAGCAGGATCACAGCCTGAATCAACAGGTCTCCAGCAATGCTGAAGAAGGGGTCGTCGCCATTTTCGCGCACGGACGATCGCAGGTTTTCTTTCATGATCGAAGCTAATTCTCGTGCCGCCAATCCATCCAAATCGTCCAGCAGGAAATCCAGGGGATTACAAATCGCAGATTCATCGAAGCCGGGAGCAAAGACATGTACCTGATAGCCTGCTTTAACCGCCATTGGGACAATGGTGCAGGCAAGACTATCGTTGGGTTCAGCGTATTTGAAATCGTAGATGTAGAGAGAAAATCCCTGCTCGATCGCAGAATAAGCGATCGGCAGAATCATGCTGGCGGTTTTGCCTTTGCCAGAACCACCGCACACGGCGATGCCTTCCTGGGCAAAAGGCAGATACACCGAGTCATAAATTTTGAAGGCAACTTCGTTATGTTTCCTGGCTTTGATCTGTGCCAGGGCAATCTTTTTAGCCGTTCGCTGCTCTTTGACTCTGGCGAATTGGGCAGTTGCTAACTTGCCTTTCTTTTGTCCTTTGCCGAGTAGGGCGATCGCTAACCATCCGCCAAACGCAATCAGAAGCATCAGCCCGTTGCCACCTTTAAGAATATTCAGAAGGCTACTGCCCTGATTCATCAGGCTGTTGGATGCCTCATTGGTTGAGATGAGTGATTGATAGGTTGAAGTCATGGTTAACCTGTGGAGCAAAGGAGGGACAAAGATAGCAAACGCAGAAATCACTCATTTAGAATTGGGTTTGACTGACTGAAGGGGATGAACTTCCCAGTGTCGCCAGACGAGAAATAATTGCCATTGTTACTTTGGTATCTTGCATCGCTTGCTGAACTGGAGTGCCACTCCGGACTCGCAGCAAAAAATCTCGTACACGCAACGCAACAGGGCTATCTGGCAGAATCAGATGCTGTTGAATCGCCTGGGTTAATCCGGCTTCCACAGTATTCCAATCGGTTGCCCGATCGCCCCGCAGTACAATGCCATTGCCCAGTTGAAAAGATGGTGTAATAGCCACCGTTGCATATCCAGGTGTGCCAGAGCCATAGCCGACATTAAACAGGTAAACTTTCTTGCCCTGATTCGTTTGCGTCACAACCGTGAGCAAGGTAGAAGATGTGGCAGGCAGGTTGGGAAAGCGAATGCCTGTGATCCTTCGCAAGTGGATAATGCTGGCTCCACTACAGTCATTTCCGGCACTGTGACTGCACAAACTTCCATCAAAATCAAGCGTGAGCAGGCTTGGATCATCTAACCAGGCTCTCTGGATGGTTTCGCCTGTGCGGGTAAAGTCGATATTGGTACCAGAGCCAGCCCAGACCGTAACGGATGCGCCAGTGCCAGTTAATCCTTGCGCCTGAGTCTGGGGCATTTCGCGCACGATGGGGGCAGCGATCGCAGGTTTTCCTGGGAGCAAGCAACCCGCTGCCAGCAGTGTCCAAAGAAGGCGTTTCATAACCGCACCTCAAAAGGAGAGTTGATAAAGACTTGAACTGGGCGATCGCTGGGGATGTACCAGATATTGGGACGATTCAGGATCGCTTGCACATCCTGTTGCTGTCGTTGAGAAACTTGATTTTGCAATGCTCCAAATCCACCCTGGAGTAGTCCACCCAGAATATTGGTACGTCCATTACTGACATTGGTAGAGGATAAATAGGGGGATGTGGTTGTGCTTTCATTCAAGGGGCGATTCAGCAGTGTGCCAACCTGCCCTAGGGCACCCATCAGGGCGATACCCACATCTTTGCCCAACAGTTGTTGGCGAGTATTGGTGTAATTGCCTGCCATCAAGGGATTACCATCTTGCCCCGCCACGAGAATAGCTCCCGACGGCACATTCACGACGCGATTTCCTTGATTCGTGGGCACCACGATCGCTTCCACCGACAATTCCACTAAACCGCTGCCAGAAATCGTGTCTACTTTGGCAATCATCTGGGTTCCTGTGGGCAGCGCAACCGTTCCATCCGCCGCACGGAGGGGCTGAGTCAGCTCAAGTCCAAATCGCTGAGGTTGCTGGCTACTTTTCAAATCTTGTGCCCAGATGATGGGAGTTTTTAAGGTTGCTGTGGCGATCGCTCCCGGCACAATTCTGACAACACGAGTTACTGCACCGGACAATAACGCAGCGGCATCGGCATCGTAACGAGATTGTTGTGGATCATCGCTGGACGATACTGTCGGCGTGGCATGCTTATCAGATTGACTCGGTTCGCTGGTTTGCCCAAAACTGCCCAACGCCTGCGCGATGCGCCATGCCTCTTGAGGATTCACAGAAGCGGCAACTGGCTGAGTTCTCGTGGCGATGCTGCTTTGCGGAGGTGGGTTTACTGGTGGGGCATAGGATTGCGGAGGAGAATATACAACGGGTGGACTGGAACGGGTAGGAGTTTCAACACTGTTAGTGGGTCTTACGGCTTTAGTCGGCATATTGCGTGGCAGAGCCGTGGGATTTTTAGCATTTTGTCGCAAGGTCTGTGCCTGAGAACCTAATGCAGCGACCGTCTTCAGCCTGCCCACTTCGGCTTGCTGAGGGTCTGTGGTCGGTGATGGGGTGACGACCGGGTTTTGTGGCTTAGATTGCTGAGCCAGTTGGCTATTCCAGTTCCCGTTCACACTCCAGAGGAAGATGCCAACCGTTCCGATCGCCACTCCCATCAGTGCCGTTACAAATCCAGCTTTGGCGAGGGGATTCGCCCAGAGTGGTGTTTTTGTCTTTGCATCCGTTGGTTCTGTTTCGGCAAGATCTTCCGCATCCAGTAAAGGCGTGTCGTCGTTGCCATCAGCTTCTGCCGGGGAGACTTGCGGTTTGATAATGGTCGCGGTTTGGAGTTTCGTTTTCCCAGGCGATGCTGGTAGACTGTAGCCCGTCATCGCGGCTAACTGCTCCAGTTCATCTGGCGGTGAAGGATTGCCCTGACTCGATTCAGGAGGAGAGGGATGAGTAGAATTAGTTGATATCATGATGGGAAGGAAAGCGAAAGGACACCGTGACTTCAGCGATTGAGTTGCTGAATGTCTAACTCGTGCATTTCAGTGATTTGCAAACCATTTTGCTGCACCCGATACAGAGCTTTTTGAATGGGTGTGGAGTTATCCGGCAACGGGTCAGTGGTTGGTTCTGTTGCCCGAATAAAGACGCTTTTGTTGAAGGAAAGCGCCAAGCCTTGGGGATGCTGAGGATCAAAGATCAGGAGATTTGCGACCACATCCACCTGCCATTCGCCTGGTTTCATGGGTTTCGGGTCTGATACGGATTCAAAGCTCAGCACCGCTTGAGCACCACTACCAAACACGCTCGGTGGAGTCATCTTGGCGACTTGTTCCAGGAAAGATGCACGAAAATCTTCTTTGAGAGCAAAGGATGCCTGCCAAGTGGCGGTTGTGATGCGCCCGCCGCCGATGGAGATGCCAGGATCACTCACCATTGCAGTCGCATTGGTTGTACCATTTGAGTTCGCAGCTGGAATTTTAGAAGTCCAGGTGAACATCAAGCTGAGTGAATCTTTGACGAAGCGGCGAATATTTTCAGGAGTCCGCGCCAGATGATCTACAGGTTCCATCGCCACGGAGCGTCCATCCATGAGTTGCACCATGGCTGGGGCAGGTTTATGAGCGATCGCCCACAGGCTAGCCAAACCGCCCAGTATCAGCAGCAAGACAATCACCTGAATGCCTAAAGTCCCGATCGCAAATAACGGCAGAATATCAGACGAATCAAAGCGTCGTTTGGTGTTGTGATTAAGGAGTTGCATAAGGAGAGTCCCAGAATACATTTAGTCATTACCCAGCAAGGGCGTATTGTTCCAGACGGTGACTCGTGGCGAACCAGAAGCAAGGGTAGCCGCGATTCCAGCCGAGCCTGCGTTGATGATGTTGAAAACCACCATGCCGCCACCCGATGCCAGTGCCAGGGCAAGTGCGGGAGCGAGGATGGCGATGACCACTAAAAAGCCCAGGGTGTCGGTGACATTAGCATTCACTACAACCACGGCTGCCAGCCCCACAATGATGTTGTAGGAAACCTGGGCCATCCCGATCGCAAAGAAACCCGTCAACCATGCCCAGAGGGATTTACCCTCATACATGAGTGCACCAGCTACCGCGATCGGTCCCATCAGTCCAGTCAGTAGCAAAGCAATTTCCAGGATGTTAGCAAATGCCCATTGGAATGCCAGGAGTAACGCTTGTGCCAGAGATTGGGAAATTGCACCCAGAAACCCAGAGAGATAACCTGCTCCCTGGAATAATGAGCCGGAAATGCCGCCACCTTGAGCTTGAGAAAAATCATTCGCTTGCTGAGACAGTTGATTCAACCAATCGGTTAATCCCTGAAACGGCTGACTGCCAGTGGGATGCTTGGATTGATAATCTTGAATGATGGCTTGGGCTTGCTGGTTCGCAGATTTGAAACAGTCTTGCTGTTTTTGCCCAACTAATCCTTCACACTGGCTCAGCAAGGCACTGATTTGAGTCGAAACGGAGCCTTTATCCACCGAAGCTTGGATGGCATCCTGCAATTTGACTTCCAGCAAGGTTTGGGACAGGACTTTATCAGACAATCCATGAATGACATTTCGCAGCGATAACGTACTATTTCCCAGGAGATAGCCATTGTTTGCCAGCAACACAATCACCACCAGTGGGACGAGTAAGCTTTGCAGTGAGGTTGCCAAGTCTTCTTCCAATACCATGCGGCGGATGAACTGGATCATGAAGAAGACCAGAGCACCTGCGGCGAACAGCCCCGCCAGGGAAACAACGCTGTGGTATAACTCGCTCTGGAAAACATTCAGCCACTGTTTATTCCAGGTTTCGGCAATACCTTGAGACGTGTTGATGCCGCGCTGAAGAATATCGCTGGCTCCAGTGGCGGCAAGGGTCAAAGAAGTGAGGGTAATCATGGCAGTAAAACTCAGTAGTGGACTGACGTTAGACAACAGATCAGCAATCTATTAGACATTCAGCAGACATCCGTATGACTATGAGCCAGATTTACGGTTCGTCCCCGGCAAATATAGATTGGAAGCCCCGCTCATGACGCTATAAGCACCTGCCATTGACTCGGCATGATGGGTGCGATTTGCTTCATCCACGGCTTCTGAAATATTGGATTCTACCAGCCCATTTGCTGCACTTTGCATTCGCAAGGCAGTGAGTTGAACGAAGTTACCCGATTCAATCTGGGATTGATCATTAGCGATCGTGGTCAGATTTTTCATCACATCTTGCGTCACATCCATCCCCTGAGCCTTTTGGTCTTTGCTCTGGCTATCTTCTAGAGCATGGGCAGTGGCTTGAACCTGTTGTGCCATGGCTTGCTGCCCGTCTTTGCTGAGAACAGAAGCCGCCATGCCTCGGCTTTGAGTGCGGTCATATTCAAAGGCTTGAGAGCGGGAGAGGGCGATCGGGTTCAGATTAAACCGATCTGAGAGCTGTAATTGGCTGTTGGGAAAGCCTTGATTGGAATTGCTTGTTGCCTTTTGTTCGAGTGCATTATGACTCGCTTCAAAGTCTGGAATACCTAGGGCTCCAATGCTTTCGGTCGGGACAATCACATCACTGCCGTTTGCAGGATTATTCGCATTGCTACCGCCCAGTAGCCCGCCTAGAAGACTGCTAATGCTGTGCTGGAAGAAACTCTGAAACGCTTGGAGATAGCCAAAGATTTGCTGTTCGATAGGCGCAAACACCGATTGCAGCGAACCACCCAACAGATTGCCTAGAGGACTTTTGCCGAGGATATTGCCGATAATTCCTTCCGCTTGCCCGATCGTGCTGCCAATTTTGCTCTCAATATTTTGGATTGGGTTTAAAGCAGCATTAGTGACACTTCCAACGGTGTGGCTGAGAGTACCACTGAGTTCATCGAGTACTCCGGCTCTAGCCAGAATCGGCAGCAGGAGTGAACCCGCGATCGCCAGCCCAAAACTGAGCGTGAGCAACCGTAGCTTGAGGGACGTTGAATTGTTGGGTTGAGATGAATCATGCAACATGAGTCAGTACCTTTATGGGTGAAGATTTAGCTTCAGGGGCGATCACATCCAGACTGGTGCCATTGCGAATCGCTGCTACATACTGGCTGGCAAACTGCGCCATGCCGAGCAGTTTGTTGTCAGGATATTGAGCCAGCACACGAGAGCGTGCGGCTTGTTCATCGGGATTATTGGCAACGGTGGCAAGTTGTACTGGGCTGGGGTAATAGCGGCAGTAGGTGTAGGTGCCGTCAATATCTAAAAGCCAATTGGAGTAAAGTTCAGAGCGTTTGGGAAAGAAGCTCTCTCCAGCATTACGGGCAATGATCGCGCGATCGTATTGCAGTAACCGAATGAAGGACTCGATCGCCAGAGGTTGAATGCGCCCAATTAGCCTGGTGTTCATGTTCTGCATGATTTGCTGCCCTGCCACTGAGTTCATAATCGTGTCCGGGTCTTGACCAGAGAGGAAAACCCGAATCCCCGCTTTGGCACCGTTGGCACACAATCGACCAATCAAGCGGGAGATGGTTGAGTACGCAAATAGAATTGGGGATTCATCGATGAAGAAAATGGATTTTGGTGATGCTAGAGCACGACGCAATGCAGCAGAGTAGGCACTCAAGGATAAAATTGCTGCTTCGTTTTCATTCGAGAGATTCCGTAGGGCAAACACCAGTAATTGAGCATCAGTAGGGAACGATGAGGGGTGGGCGATCGCCTTTCCGATGCGGGCATTGAGCCAATATTCGAGTTGCAATTGAATTTGAGCTTGGGCATTCCGAATCAACCCACTGGCTTCTTCAATGCCCAACGTTTCAACGGTGCAAAAGGTCAAAAAGTCATGTAATGTCGGTGTTCGGTTCCAGGCAGTAGAACCAAAGCCGCCATCTAGGGCAGTCTCATAGCGCTCCTGGATATTCGAGTTGTTGAAGAACAGGATCAATGCTTTACCGATCAGCGATCGCACCGTCTGCTCCAATAGCAAATCCTCCTGGGCAGAGGGTAAAACCATCGTGACGATCGCGCTCTCCAAAAAGGACTTGTAATCTTCAAAGCGTTCTCGCTGCTCCTCTTCCGGCAGATGCCGCAGATCGGGTTGCTCCATCAAGTTGTTGGATTCTTTACCAATGTCAAAGTAAGCAGCACGGGGTTTGAGGAATCCAGCATAATCTGAAAAAGTCGAGGTGCCATCCGGTTTGGGGTAATCCAATGCCACAATTGGCAATCCTTCTGCCATTGCTTCAGTCAGCATTCCAGAAACCAAGACTGATTTCCCGGAACGAGTGGTGCCGAACACTGCCATGTTGCGATGGTCGCGGATGAAATCTACTCGGACTGGGGAACCGCCTTCATCCGCAATCAGCTCAAAACCTCTGGAGTTGCCCTGATTGGTGAGTGTCAGTGGAATTAAACCGGGTGCTTCGTGGGTGAGATAGGTAAGTTGGCGCTTGAATGGAGCACCCAGCAATCGCTCCCAGGAAATAGGCAATGTTTGGAGCCAGATTCGCCAAGCTACTTCGGTTTCGCGAATCACTTTGGCAGGTAGCTGGAAGCAGTCGGATAGAGCAGTACAGGCTTCATCCAGTTGAGCTTTGCTATCTCGATGTACCAGAAATACGGTAGCCACATTGACAGGGATTGCTCCCTCATACAGCTTTTCCTGTGCTTGTACTGATCGCCTGACTTTGACCTGCGCCGCCACATCAATACTGCGACTTTGTTCTGCCAGATGTGCCGCCACATTGCTTTGTTTAAGAATGCGCTGCACGTTGGTTTTCACCAGTTGGGTGTTGCGTCCGGTAATTTGGCAGATGATTTCGGTGTCTATCACATGAGGACGACAGAGAATATTCCAGAGATACCGCAATTGTTCTCGCGTATTGCTAAAACCACCCGGTTTCGCATTGAACGCCAGCACCCCAATGTATTTCCCTTTGACTTGAATCCACTCACGATCCGCGATCGGCACATTGGACTGTCCCTGTTCACCTTGAATCAAAGTTGTCAGTGGATGTACATCACTCTGGATCTGCTCGGTCAACCCATTGCCGTCTAAAATCAGATGTTGTGGAACATTGGGAGCCGCTGCGAAATTGAACCGCTGCCAAATTTGTTCCCATAACGAGTCAACACCCAACGGCTTCACATCTAAGCCCATCTTGATATTGAGCAACTGTTCCCACCGCAGGTAGCCTTCGGTAAATGCTTTATGGAGCATTGTTTCATAGCGTGCTTGAACCAGGTCGTCTCCTTTGCCCTTGAATAAATCCCAGAACTCCACGCCTTTTGCCAATGCCTTCTCAATCCAGTCCGCATCAACAGTCACTCGCTGATCTGGTTCAATCGTGTAGGTAGCGTAGAGAAAAAGCTGCTTTGGTTTCCGGGTTCCAGAGCCTTTGAGTTCTTGTGCTCTGGCTTTCTCGCTCATTAAGAGAAGACGCAACTCTGGAGAAGCAGCTTTCGCCATCAGTTGATTCAGTTCCGTCTGCCGATCTGAGTCTGACGTAAAACTGGACAGGTGCAGCGTCAACCGTTCACCTGTAGGCAATTCCTTTAGCGCTGATTCAAAATTTCTCAGGGTGGTTGAAATCTGTTCTGTGCGCAGCGTGTCATGAACACCGCTGGTGTGGAAACCGAAGACGAAACAGAAGCGGTTCTTGCTTTTTTGCAGGAGGGCCGCACCCACATTTCTACCTTTTAAGGAAATTTGGGCAAAGCCCGCTAGCGTATTGAAATCCTCAAACGCACTTTGGGTAACGGTTTGCTTTTTTCCATTGTCGATCATCGTCACTCGTCGCTTGCCAAGTTTAGGTTTCATCGACGTGTCCTCCGTTTGTGGCGAAGCGCTTTAGCCTGACTTCTGGATTTGGAAGTGTTTCGTTTTGCCAACAAGCTGATGTACTCTAGATGGCCCCGAGTCCAGGTCGGAACACCCTGAAACTTGCTTAAAAATCGCCAACTTTCGTTTCCAGTCAGCACCCACCAACTGCCAATTCCCCAGGCACTAATTAGACAAGTGGCGATCCAATCCAACCCCAACACGCCTTGGCAAAGAATGTAGGAAACAATCATGATAATGATCCAGGGAATTACTTGTTCACCAGGGATAGGACCCAATTGGGGTTTATGATTCAGTACCTGATTAACGGGAATAAATTGTTCTGATTTATCCGGTTCAGTTGACATGGCACTCTCCCAAAAAGCAACAGATTAAATGGTGCAGAGTAGATTCCCTGCACCCAACGATTCCAAAACGATCAACCGCCCCCTGCCCCTTGTACAATCAATGAACTCAGGGCATCACCAATCACAATGCAGAGCACGGTAATCAGCGGAATTCGGGCAGCGGTTGACCAGTCCTCATCATTCCTAAACGCGCTAATGACTCGCACCAAGGCAATCCCGATGTAGATCACGAAAATGACGCGCAGAGTGCCGAATAACAGCGGAATCAACGTGGTGACAGCGGCTCCTCCCCCGGCTCCCCCAGCGGCACTATTGAAGATTTGAGTCACGTATTGTTCAGCCGCTTGGAAAAAGAAGGCAGAACTGGGAGTTGCTGCACTAATCCAGGCACCTCCACCAAAGCCAATCGAGAGCCAGGGGATTTGCTTCTCTTTCAATCCGGCTTTAGTCAGCAACCACTGCCAAGCCCGTTGACACAGTGGATTGCTTTTAATGATGGCTTTGACGATGCGAACCGTTAGGGTGGCGATCGCGGTTCCCAGAACAAACATGGGTGCATGGAGCACCAAATCGAGTCCCAAAATACCGCCTGAAATCAGCCAGGGTAGCATTTTACGGAGTCGTAGACGGAATTCCTGATGAAAGATCCGTGCCATCAATGTGCGGAATCGGAACTGTTGATCGGGTCGGGAATGACGGGGAACAGGCTGGATTTCTGCCAATGGTTCAGGGGCGGGTGCCAATGGTAAGGAGAGAGACAGTTCTAGGGGACGAGGTCTTTCAGCAAAATCTGTTTCAAACGTTGGAACCAAAGTGGGGAGTACTACGTCAGGCATGATTTACCTCTAATTTTTGGGGTGATATTGGTTCAGATGGCTTTGGATCTGAACTTGATAGCAAGAGTAAGGAGTGGATCGGCAATCGATCCGACATTCGTCAGAAATCCATATGACAGGTACAAGTCTTTGTTATTCACTGCTCCAGACTTTTTCGAAATGTAAACAATGAGCGCAATCTCTTGGCAAAAGCGCTAAACCTAAAACTTCATCGGAAGTCGTGTTCCCGTTTTCTTTTGTCCCCAGCGTTGAGGCTTTTGAAAATGAACATTCTGGTCATTGAAGATGAACATAACGTTGCGTCAATGGTTCGCTCGTGCATTGAAGCCGAAGGCTATGCCTGCTCGACAGCGCACGATGGTGAAACAGGGTTGCGGTTATTTAGAGAATGGCAACCCGATGTCGTGATTTTGGATCTCGGTTTGCCAGCAATGAGTGGGCTAGATATCTGCACTCAAATCCGTCATGCCAGGGGAGAAAAAGATCCCTACATCATCATGCTGACGGCTCGAAAAACAGAAGTGGATCGGATTATTGGGTTTTCTACTGGAGCCGATGATTACATCCCCAAACCCTTCAGCCCACAGGAACTCGTGGTGAGGCTTCGTGCCGTCACTAGACGGAGTTTAAGACATCAAGAAGCTGATGCCAAAATAATTCAAACTTCCCATCTGCTAATTGATCCAGAGCAACGAGAAGTACTGGTACAGAAATCGACGGGTGAATTGGAACTCGTCACTTTAACCACAGTTGAATTTGACATTCTCTACAAAATGGCAAATCGCCCCAAACGAGTTTGGACACGAACGGAGTTGCTGGATGCGGTGCGTGGGATGGACTATGACGGAGATGAGCGATCTATTGATGCTTACATCAAACGGCTCCGAAATAAAATCAGTTCACCCAATGAACGGGATAAATTTATCAAAACTCACATCAATTTAGGCTACAGCTTCGATGACAGTTGACAGCCAGTCAGCATTCATTATTCAGGGTGTTGATTAAGTAGTGCGTCTACCAAATGTCAAAACTAACTGGACGCATGGTTGAACATGACTGGACAACAATCTTGGCTGTATACGCCGTTGAGTTTACGCTGGCGCTTGCTTTTGGTAAATCTGACTGTGATGGGAATGACACTTGTTGCCGTGACTGTCATTTCTCATCATTATCAATCACAGGTTTTCCTGACCCGGCTCGCGCACTTGGGAATCCCCACAGTGGCTGTAAATGGAAGCTTTTCTAACGACACCATCGCTGACTTATTCCGTCAAGTCAATAATGAAGGTGCATGGGTGGCTTTGGGGATTACGCTCATGGTTGCCCTGCTGTTGAATTGCTGGTTCATTCAGTCAATCCATCAACCCCTGCAAAGCTTGGAACAAGTTATCCAACGATTCAATGAGGGTGATCTCACGGCACGAGTACCGCCAAATCCCATTCCCGAACTGCACCGACTCGGTTTAACCCTCAATAGTGCAGCGGTTCGGTTGCAGGGAGTTGAGGAGCGCAGGCAGGAAATGGTCGGGGATTTAGCCCACGAGTTGGGCACACCGTTGACGGTGATTCGAGGCTATCTGGAAATGATGCAGGAGGGCAGGCTCAGTTACAATCCTGTAGTGGCTGCTCAACTGACGGAAGAAGCGGAGCGAATGAGTCGTCTGCTGGATAATTTGCAGACGATTTCTAAAGTCGAAGCAGGGTGTTTACCGCTGCATTTACAGGTGCTGGATCTGTTGCCTGATTTGAGGAACACGATCAATAACTTTGCGGTTCAAGCTCAGGAAAATAATTGTAGCCTGAGTCTCGATTGCCCTGATAAGCCCCCAACTGTTTTTGCTGACCCCGATCGGGTCAAACAAATTTTAAGCAATTTGATCAGCAATGCGATTTGCTATGCGCCTGGAACTGCTATTAGCATTCGCGTTTGGGTCGTTCAACCATTTCTTTGGGTTGCTGTAAGTGATACAGGAATAGGAATCACAGCAGACGAATTGCCGCTTATTTTTGAACGCTTTTGGCGTTCTGAGCGTAATGCGGAGAATAATGGCAGTGGTCTTGGACTGGCGATCGCAAAGCGGTTGGTGGAAGTACAAGGAGGACAGATTGAGGTGGAAAGCGAGCTGGGCAAGGGCACTACGTTTCGCTTTTCACTACCATTGGCGAATGGGCAGAGTTCCGCTAAATCAGTCCAAACCGAGGTGGAAACGACAGATGGAGAACCGCGTGACCCATAATGTTCTGGCGTGGGACAAAACCCCAGAAATGGCTGTCGTAGCTGTGGTTACGGTTGTCACCTAAGACAAAATAATGATCGACTGGAACGGTGACAGGTCCGTAGTTGTAGGTGGGTGAGGTTTGAATATAAGGTTCTGCGATCGCGCTTCCATTCACAAACACCTGTCCATTTTTGATGGCGATCCCATCCCCCGGCAAGCCAATAATCCGTTTGGTGAAATCATCATGGATACTTTGAGCGATTAACGCTGGCGGTGCTTTGAATACGATAATGTCGCCACGTTGGGGAGACCGAAATCGATAGCTAACTTTTTCAATGATCAGGCGATCGCCTACTTGTAGCGTCGGCATCATAGATTCGGAGGGTGTATAGCGGACTTCGGCGATCGTGTGCAATCCCAATGCGATCAGCAGTCCTACACCCACGGTTTGGGTCGCGGTCAGCCATTCTCTCAATCTGGGGTGGCTGGCTGTAGGGGCAAGATGGCAAGGTTTCATGGCTCTCCCCAAGTATTTTTGTGTTCTTGTTGAGCGGAGGCTTGCGACTGCTGGAGTACGATCTGAATATCCGGCGGCAAATCGGATATCTGCTGTCGGTCAAGTTTTGCCAGCCCTTGAGCCAGTAAAATCTGTTGGAGCAGTGTACCGTTAGGCAGTGCTACCAGGGCAACGGTTTGCCTTGCCTGAGTGCTATGCATGGTCTGGATGGAGACTTTCCCATCTGAAGCTTGTAACAGCAGGGTTAAAACACCTGTTGCCTCAGCCTGCCAGCGCGGTGATGAAGGTGCTAACCCCGCCAACTGAATCCGCTGAGTAGAGCCGTTTGGTTGCAACAGGGTGAGAGTATGACCTTGGATGAATTCAACGCTGTAGAAGGATTCGACGGGTGCAGCGATTGAGATCCTCTGGTCATGCAGAATTGCTGGGATGCCAAACTTGAGGGCGAAGGGGAGAGATAGGGCGATCGCCCGATACCTGTCTAGGTGTTATTCAATCTTGAGATAAAAGCTTTACGGTAGAGACATGAGGATGCTTTGGATCTTTGAGTAAAGGAGCTTTTTTCGTCTTCGGTTTTCGAGGTTGCTTGAGAAACCGC